>Ga0316604_10001955_pt1 | contig 16864 bp, 14 predicted proteins | sample OWC_soil_day20_C_FD_207650 | JGI IMG/M metagenome (GOLD analysis project Ga0316604, IMG submission 207650) | Wetland soil microbial communities from Old Woman Creek delta, Ohio, United States - OWC_soil_day20_CT | ecosystem: Environmental > Terrestrial > Soil > Wetlands | place: USA: Ohio... | reverse complement strand
CAGATAATATTACAATCGTACCTGACTTATTTGGTCTGCCGGTGGGAAGTATGGAATTGGAAACTTTGTTTCATGAGAAAACGGTATTATTGAAAGTGCGAAACAACCTGTCGGTTTTTGGAAATCGTTTTTTAAAGCAACTATTCGAACGAGTAATAGGGACTTTTTTATGTTTGTTATTAGTGCCTATTATGTTGGTTATTGCCATAGTAATAAAATATGATTCTAATGGAAGCCCGTTCTATTTAGGAAAAAGAATAGGGAGAAATGGCGAGTTATTTACCTGCTACAAATTTAGAACTATGCGTCAAGATGGGGATCAGATTCTGCAGTCATACTTAAGTTCATGTCCGGAAGCAAAACAAGAATGGGAATGTTACGCTAAATTGAAAACCTATGATCCCCGTGTAACCCGTGTGGGTAAATGCCTTCGCAAATATAGTTTGGACGAGTTGCCGCAAATCATCAATGTAATAAAAGGCGAAATGAGCCTGGTTGGTCCACGACCGTATCTAGAATCTGAGGGAGAACGAATGGGTATTTATCGGGATACGATACTTATGACTACTCCCGGAATAACAGGCCTTTGGCAAGTAAGCGGCAGAAACGAGATTAATTTTGAGGGGCGACTCAATTTGGAGTGTTGGTATGTTAGAAATTGGTCGTTGTGGTTGGATATAGTTTTGTTGATGAAAACCGTGAAAGTTGTCGTTAGTAGGAATGGGGCTTATTGAGATCATGGTTTTGGGTGATAGTCGAAGAGGCAGGGCAAGCTACAGGATATCCGGTAGCTTAGAAAAATGAGTTAAAGTCACTAACTTATGCTATTAACGCCATTAGTTTATTAAAAGGTAGTTTAAGTGGGACAATATTGAATTACTAGTGAGTCTGATTTGTTATAGAGGGGATAAAAATTACTTATGTTAAAGACGATTTTTCAATATCGGCACTTCATTATTAGTTGCGTGACGAGAGAATTTCAGTCACGATATCAAAGATCATTATTCGGGTCTGCGTGGGCGGTAGTGAATCCGCTTGCCATGATTTTTGTGTATACTATAATTTTCTCTCAAGTAATGAAAGCGAAGCTACCGGGAATAGATAGCTCATTTGGATATAGTATATTTTTGTGTTCGGGAACATTAACGTGGGGACTGTTTACAGAAATTGTTGGTCGTTGCACCACAGTCTTTTTAGATAATGCAAACATTATAAAAAAACTAAATTTCCCCAGAATTTGTCTTCCAATTACGGTTGTTTGTACCGCAATTATAAATTTTTCTATTATATCTTGTGTATTCTTACTTTTTCTTATCGTCTCCGGGAACTTTCCTGGGATTCCAATTCTGTCTGTTGTGCCCTTATTGATTATTCTCATCTTGTTTTCTATTGGGTTAGGGATTACATTGGGAGTCATCAATGTGTTTTTTCGCGATGTAGGACAGTTTTTGGGTATAGTTATGCAATTTTGGTTTTGGGTTACTCCTATTGTGTATCCGATTGCCATTCTTCCAAAGTGGGCTGTAGGTTTTCTTAATTGGAATCCCATGATGCAGATTATTCGAGGCTTCCAAACCGTTTTTGTTGAACAAAAATGGCCAAACATGGAAGGGCCGGTAATAGTTGGCCTAATTTCTGCCGGGTTATGTTTGATTGCGCTCCGATTGTATCGTAATCATGTTGGTGAAATGGTGGATGAATTATGAGTACTAGTATTCAAGTGAGTAATGTTAGCAAAGGTTATAAACGGTATACAGGTAGATGGGATAGGTTGATAGAATGGGTAGTGCCCAATAGTAGAAATCGCCACAATCTAAAATGGGTTCTTAAGGATATTCATTTTACTGTAAAAGCAGGAGAAGCACTTGGAATAATCGGTATGAATGGCGCAGGTAAAAGTACGTTACTTAAAATAATTACGGGAACAGCTCAGCAAACGACTGGTCAGGTGCAAATTTACGGTAAAGTTGCCGCGCTTCTTGAACTAGGTATGGGGTTTCATCCAGATTTTACGGGTAGACAAAATGCTATCATGTCAGGGCAACTCATGGGTTATTCGTTAGATGAAATAATGGGTTGCATGAAGGATATTGAGTCGTTTGCAGAAATAGGAACGGCAATTGATGAACCAGTTCGCACCTATTCAAGCGGAATGCAGGTTCGGTTAGCTTTTAGTGTGGCTACTGCAATACGTCCGGATGTTCTCATTGTCGATGAGGCATTATCAGTAGGGGATGCATATTTTCAACACAAAAGCTTTGCAAGAATTAGAGAATTTCGTGAAAAAGGGACGACTCTTCTTTTGGTTTCACATGATAAGGCTGCCATCCAGTCGATTTGTGATCGTGCTATTTTGCTGAATGAAGGAACCGTTCTTAAAGAAGGAAAACCGGAAGAAATAATGGATTATTATAATGCTCTTCTTGCTAAAAAAGGCAATATTACAGTTCGGCAAGTATTGAATGAGGAAGGCAAAGTGCAGACTATTTCTGGTACTGGTGAGGCTGAAATCGATAGCGCTTATTTAATGAATTGTAGAAATGAGAAAATAAAAGTCGTTGGTGTTGGTGAAAAGATAACCTTATGTGTCGAGGTAAAGATTAACTTAGACATCCCTCAACTAGTTATGGGGTATATGATTAAAGATGTCCATGGACAAACAATATATGGGACGAATACTTATCATAAAGAGTTACCGTTGAAAAATCTTTGCAAGGGAGAGACTATAAAGTATAATATTACATTTGTTGCTACCATGGGGCCTGGTAACTATTCTATAACTCTTGCGCTCACAGATGAAGATACGCATTTAAATAATAATTATCAATGGAAAGACTTGGCAACGATTTTTTCTGTGGTGAACTTGTTATATACTCAGTTTGTTGGCTGTAACTGGATGGAACCGACAATCCATATTGATCGTAATTGAAGTATCCTAACAAAATAGATAATGAAAAGAAATGTTGGGAGAAAGCTGTTGTTAATCATGATATATCATAGTGAAAAAATGAGATGTATTATAACTTCTTAGAAATATTGAAATATTGAAATATTGGAGAGATATAATGATTGATGAAAATGCACAGGAATTTGCTAAGGACTATTTTTATCGAGCCTTTGAAGAACGTTATTATGCACCACGTGATTTTATTAAAAATTTGCGTAAGCAATACCTGCCTTTTATTGAGCCATTAGCAAAAATCTATGCCGGGGAACCTATTTTTGATATTGGCTGTGGGCGTGGTGAATGGCTGGAGTTAATGGCGGAAGTCGGGTTTTCTCCGTTTGGAGTTGATCTCAATGAAGGAATGTTGCAAGATTGTTATGAAAAAAAGCTGCCTGCATCACAGGGAGACGGCATAGTATTTCTTCGTACATTAGAGAATGAAAGTCAAGTTATTGTGTCTGCTTTTCATGTAGTTGAGCATCTTACCTTTCAAGATTTACAAGTTGTAATTCAAGAGGCACTACGTGTTCTTAAGCCAGGCGGATTGCTTATTATGGAAATGCCAAATATAGAGAATTTGCGTGTGAGTAGTTCTAATTTTTATCTTGATCCTACTCATCTGCGGCCGATCCCTGTTGTGTTACTATCTTTTTTGACAGACGTCTTTGGATTTGAACGAACAAAAGTATTACGCTTGCAGGAGAATTCGGATTTGCTCAAATCGATGCAGATATCGTTATTAGCTGTCCTTACCGGAGTGAGTCCTGATTGTGCAGTCGTAGCACAGAAGAAAGCGGATGCCGAATGCATGCAACTCTTCGATGAGCCCTTTGAAAAGGAGTATGGTATCACCTTGGAGACTTTGGCTCAAAACTACGATGAAGGTATTTCCCGCCTGGAAGAGCGAGTGGCTCAAGCTGAAGATGTGGCACAACAGTACTATACTGTTGTGAATAGCCGGTCATGGCGGATGACATATCCGTTACGCCTCATAGGAAAAGGAATACGGTGTTTCGTTAGAAAGTTACAATGTATTGATTGACAAGTTAGGAGGAAATAGGTTGGCTTCCCAAAAATACCTGGATGTTAGTACGTGCTTTCGGTTTCAGGGAAAATCGCCGGTAGGCATTGTTCGGACTGAGTATATGGTTGCAAAGTATATACTTGATAATGAACTAGGTGATTTTCAGTTCTGTAAATTTGATACTGACCAAAATCGTTTCCTTAATGTGAGTAGGCAAGAACTCGAACGAGTATTATCAAGTATTGGCACACAAGAGACAATAAATGCTAGCACATCTGAGAGTTGTGGTACTAGTTTATTATCTATAAAGAAAAAAATAAAAAGTCGTTTAAAATCAACTGCTAAGCAAATATATCATAGAATGCCACCAGAAGTTGCACCTCATTTTAAACAAATTGCTTTGGATGGTATAGATTTTATTCATGGCTTAAAAGATTATCGACAACGAAAAAAACAATATTTCAGTTCTAGGAAAATAACATCTGACAAGTATGATGCGGATTGGCATTTTTTCCAAAAAGACGATATATATATAAATTTGGGATTAATGTGGGATTTTTTGCCTGTCAAGAAACTATATAATGAGAAGAAGAAGATTGAATTTAAGGTTGTTAGTGTTATTTATGATTTAATTCCGTTCATAGTTCCAGAATATTGTAATGGTATGCATCATCAGTTTTTATCCTCAATTGTGGATTTGATTTGGCTATCTAATGATATTTATTGTATATCGGATCATACACTAAATGATGTTTCGCAATTTATCAAGGAAATGGGAATGCCTTCTCGAAAATTAAATAGAATTTATTTAGGAACTGATATTGTTAAATCAGAGAATAATGAAGAAATCCAGCTTCCTGATCAATTTAAAGATTTGAAATCAGGAAATTTTATATTATTCGTTAGTACAATCGAAGCCCGTAAAAATCATGAATTAGTTTATCAAGTTTGGAGACAGTTATATAGAACAAAAAAAGAACATCTTTTACCAGTCATTTTTGTTGGCATGATGGGCTGGACAGTAGGAGATTTATTTACAAAGATTCAGCTAGATACACGCCTTTTTCCAGAGTATATTAAGTGGGGACATGGTGTTTCTGACACTACATTAGAGTGGCTCTATAAAAATTGTCGTTTTACTGTTTTTCCATCACATTATGAGGGATGGGGATTACCAGTTGCAGAGTCATTATCGCATGGAAAAATATGTATATCTTCTAATGCAGCATCTTTGCCTGAAGTGGGGACGGAATATGCAGAGTACATAAATCCTATTGACATAAAAGAGTGGGTCAATGTAGTTGGTGAATATATGACCAATGATGATTTATTAAAAAAACGAGAAGAGAAAATTAGATGTGAGTATGTTCCTTTTTTATGGAAAGACGGATGTGAAAAATTTATTGAAAGTATTAAAGATATAGAATAGAAGGGGGTGAGGGAAATAAAGATTATTCATTTTGCTACTTACCCAGTACGTCAGCCACTTCATGGGGGACAGTTACGAGTTGCTGCTATTCAAAAAATGTTAACGAATTCCGGACACGAAATAATTCATATGGCAACATATCCATATTTTATAGATAGCGGTGGAACGAGTAATGAATGGGATTTTATTATTCCACCTGATTATTTTGAATGGGCACAGAAACATGATTTACGTCCCACGGATGTTGATTGTTCAGAGTTCTTTTTAAAATCTAAGGTTATTTACGATAAATTGGTTTCTCAAATACAACGAACAAAACCTGATGTATTGGTAATTGAACAAGCTTGGTTATGGCCAGTAATTAAAAAAATTAGAGATGAGAATTCTAATTTAAGGAATTTGCCATTAGTTTGTTCTTCACATAATATTGAATCTCAACTTTTAAAAATGGTTTTAGAAATAGATGGAGTTGCTCATAATAAAATTGAAACTATATACTTTCGGGCATTTCATCTTGAAAGAGATCTCATATTGCATTCGGATGTGATAATTGCAGTTACTGAAGAGGATGCAAATTTATTTAAACAAATAAAGAACCAGCAAGTTTATATTTGCCCAAACGGTATAGCGCAATCTGCTCCAATAAAAGATTTTGCTACTTGGAAAAGTCGATATAATAATATTAACTTCGCATTTTTTATTGGCTCTTTTTATCCCCCCAATTCAGAAGGATTTATGACAATGGTTGGTCCCCATAGTGCCTATCTTGCACCAGATATGAAAGTGGTTGTAGGAGGCGGAGTAAGTAATCTGATAACTTATCATAAAGATTATTTACGATATAAAGGGTTAATCGATAGAAGTTTTGATTTACTTGGAATACTTGAAGCGGGTCATTTAAGTTCCTTGTTAACTTTAGCAAAAGCTATTCTACTTCCGATTACACACGGAGGAGGATCTAATTTAAAAACTGCTGAAGCTATATTAACAGAGAAACCAATTGTTGCTACATCGAAAGCTTTTCGTGGGTATGAAAAATATCTAGCTTTACCTCAAATTTTTATTGAAGATGACCCCTATTGTTTTAAAATGAAAGTTCAAGAACTATTAGATAGCAAAAAAACAATTACTCTTTCTCAAGAAGAAAGAGCGTTAATTCAGAATGTTTTATGGGAAAATACATTATCAGAACTACCTCATATCATTGAAAGATTAGCAAAGGAATAGAGAATATATATGGTAAATCAGCATAGTTTATTAAAAATTGCCATTGATGACAGAATAATAAAGCAAACGGGGATTGCTCGCTATACTAATGAATTAGTTACAAGAACTGAAAAAATATATACAGATATAAAAATGATAAGAGTAGACGATGGGATTGGTAATTTTCGCGTTAAAGAATTATCTAAAAAGGTCACTCGCGCGATTAAAAGGTTTTGGTGGGAAAATGCAACTCTTCCACAAATAATAAAAAAACAAGAGATTAGACTTTTTCATTGTACTAAAAACTATGGAATACCTTTAAATTTAGATTGTCCTATTGTTACTACAATTCAAGACTTAATACCGCTAGCTCTTCAAAAAAGCTACTTACCCGAATTGAAGGAGCGACTTTATTATAGGTTAAATATCGAAATAGCTATAAGAAGATCGAACAGGATTTTAACTATTTCTAATTTTTCGCGAGATGAAATTATTCGCTTTTTTCCTTTTGCAAAAGATAAAGTTGAGGTAATTTATTTGGGGGGTGATCCTGAATTCGGTAATAATATATCAGATTTCGAAGCTCAGAATATAATTTCGAAATTAAATCTGATTAAACCTTACATTTTAACAATTGGGGGAAGTGAGCCACGAAAAAATGTAAAGATGCTATTGAAGATGTATGAACAATTTGCTGATTTGTTTGAGTATGACTTGGTGATTATTGGTGGAGAATGGAGAAACATTCCATTTGATAAAATAAATAAGGGAATTGACAAAGTCCATTTTATTGGAAAAGTCACAGAGGCAGAGTTGGTTTCTTTGTATAAGCAAGCTAGTTTGTTTATATTTCCTTCAATTTATGAGGGCTTTGGACTCCCTGTTTTAGAAGCCATGTCTTGTGGTGTACCAGTAATTGCTTCTCAATATACTTCTCTTCCTGAAATAGTGGAACAAGCGGGTATTTTAACAGATCCGTTAAATCCTAGTATACTTTACAGCGATATTCAACGAGTATTACAAGATTTGGAGTTGCAGAAAGAGCTTTCGTTGAGGGGGAAAGCTCAAGTGAAAAAATTCAATTGGAATAATACTGCCAAACTGACTGCTGATATTTATAAACGAGAAATCGCTAATTGGTGTTAAATTTTGATTATGATAAAAAAGCGAGGAATTTATGAATTTATCTTTATCTCGAATAGCAGAAGTTATTAGTAATGCTAAGCAATTTGAGAATCTGTTATTTTTATTATACATAATCTGTTTATTTCGACAATATCTTTGGCAAATCTCCTCAAATGGTATAGCCTGGTTTTTTTCAATCATTATTGCTATGTATGCATTTTTATATTATGACAAATTAAAAAAAGATATATTTATTCAACGCCCAGCAAAAGGATTTTTGTTTTGGTTATTTATAATTATACCTTTGGTTGTTTTATATTTTTTTAGAATAGTGACGCCTGATTATTCTTTTGATGTTTTAAATATGAGAATTTTATTTTCGGATCGATCATTAGTAGGTGTGCCTTTTACTGAAAAAGATTTCTATTATGGTTTTCTTTATAATAGTCTACCTGAAATGATAACTGGTATCTTTCGTCACCTATTAGGATATAGATTAGGAACCATAATTAATTTACTTGTAGTAATTTGGATTGCCATAGAAATAGATACTATGTTGTTTTTGTATATAAAAGTCGAATGGATAAGATATTTATCTATTGCATTTATTGTTTTGTCGGAAAATATATTATTTTTAATCAACAATTATATGATAGATCTTCTTGGTATACCGTTAATTTTACAATGCATATATCTAACTTTAACTATTCATGCAACTTATGAAAGGAAAAAATTCATTTATATAAGTTTAATTTCGGGTATTGCAGTTGCTTTAAAACTAACGAACTTAGTAATAGTTATACCAATAATTATTATTTATATTGTTTTACATATAAAACGAAAAGTTATGATACCTGCGATTGATTATTTTTTTATGGTAGGATTGTTTATTATTCCTAGTTTACCTTTTTCGCTATATTTAGAAGAAATGACAGCAAATCCTTTTTTCCCTTTGTATAATAATATTTTTCAGTCACCTTATTTTCCGATTGAACAGTTCAGAGATCATAGGTGGGGACCCCATGGTCTTAATGAAACGCTATTGTGGCCAATTTTGGGAAATTTTAGCTCCAATCGTCTTTCTGAACCAGCAATGTATTCTGGAAGAATAGGGTTTGGTATTCTTTCATTAGCAATTCTATGCACTATAAAACGAAGAAAGTATTCATATAGTGTATTAGGAGTACTATTTGTATTAAGTACTTTATTATGGAGCTTTTCTACTGGATATATTCGATATGCAATAATTGTTGATATTTTAGCATCAATAATTTCCATATTAGTTATCCTAGAATTATATGAACATAAATATCGAATTTTAATTTTGATTATGATTGCTACAGTTCAATTTCAATTTTTTTCTTCCGTTAATTATTTTTTTCAGTTTGAATGGGGGCAAAAACCACTTATATTAAATGATTCTAAGAGATTTGTTAAGGATTTTTCATTTCTTCTGCGTGATTATGAATTACAAAGTTTCTTAAAAACTCAAGATACTGCGGTTTTGCGTGATGTCGATGTGTGGATAGCTACAACGCCACGGAGTTCTGGGATTATGTCACAACTCAAAACTAATATACCGATAGTAAGTTTATTGGACTCACATACAGAACTTGCACCAGTAAAAGAAAAATTTAATGAGCATCTTTTTCAGTATTCAGCTAAAAAAATGTTTACAATATGCCATAATGAAGACTTAAATAGATCTCTAAATGTACTTAAAGCTAACGGTCTAGGTGTCGGAAATATTGCGAAAATTGATATACCCTATTTTTCTCCTTATGTTATATTTAATATGTTTATTTTAGAGGTTCTACCATATCCTAATGAGTTTAATATTCAAAGAACACAGATTAATTCAGCACTACCGGATATTGGTTTCGTCGCAAAAATTACTCCCATATATATTCCAAACTCATTAAAGGCAGGAACATATGAAAGAATAAAAATTCAAGTAACTAATATTAGTACAATTACTTGGTCAGCGATGGGGGGGACTAATGGGGCTTTTCAAATAAAAATAGGGAATCATTGGCGTAATTCATCGGGACAACTACTTTTAAATGATGATAGTCGTGAGTCTTTATTGCGTGATCTTGGTCCAAACGAAATGGAAGTAATTAATTTAGATATTAAAGTCCCTAGTACGCCAGGAGATTATATAATCGAGATAGATATGGTTCAAGAAGGATATTCTTGGTTTGCTGAAAAAGGATCTTCTATATTATCAATTCCAATAAAAGTGATATAGCTAAAAATGGGATTGCTATCGTATTTAGCCCAAAATAGAAGAATAAAGGTAATGGAAATGGTTTTTATTTGAAAGGGGCGGCAATGATGAAGAAAGTAGTTATACTAATTCCGTGTTATAATGAAGAATTAACTATAGCCACAGTTATCAATAATTTTAAAAAAGAGTTACCGAACGCAAGTATTTATGTTTATGACAATAATTCGACAGACAGAACTGCTGAAATAGCACACAATAATGGTGCTATCGTTAAGCGTGAATATCGTCAAGGAAAAGGCAATGTAATTCGTTCTATGTTCAGAGAAATTGAGGCCGATATATATGTTATGGTTGATGGAGACGATACATATCCATCAGAATGTATAACTAGTATGATTCTTCCAGTTGAAATGGGAAGCGCGGATATGGTTGTTGGAGATAGACATTCTAATGGTACATACGCACAACAAAACAAAAGATATTTCCATAATATTGGGAATCATCTCGTGAAAATTATTATTAATAAACTTTTTAACTCCTCTTTAAAAGATATTATGTCTGGATATCGTGTGTTTAATCGAACGTTTGTAAAAAGCATACCAATACTAAGTTCTGGGTTTCAGGTTGAAACCGAAATGACCCTGCATGCTCTTGATAAAAGGTTTTTAATTAAAGAAATTTCAATTGAATATAGAGATAGACCGGAAGGTAGTTATTCAAAACTTAATACAATAAAAGATGGAATAAAAGTAATTAAAACTATTTTTTGGGTATTTAAAGATTTCAAACCACTTTTGTTTTTTACGGTTTTATCATTGATGCTTTTTGTAATCGGAATTATAATTGGCATTCCAGTTATTAATGAATTTATGACTAATCATTTTATTCTAAAAATACCATCCGCGATTTTAGCAACGGGGCTTATTATATTGTCTACATTGTCGTTTACATGCGGCTTAATCTTAAATACTACAGTCAAGCAGCATAGAGAAAATTATGAAATAATGTTAAATTTTTTTTGTAACCGCTATGACGCATAGGTATTTCAAGATTATTATAGGATATTTGATTACTATGGTTTCGCTTATATATGTATTTAAACAAGTGGAAATATTATCTTTTATTATTGCTCTAAAGGAAATAAATATATTTTGCGTTTTTGAATCTACTATGTTATTTATGTTTAGTTGTATTTTTAGAGTTTTTATGTGGAATGTAACGACTAAAATGTACGATTCATTTTCTTTCTCTAACTTATTTGGTGGAATAATGATGGGGTATTTGATAAATAATATTCTGCCATTGAAATGTGGGGAACTTCTTAGAGCACACCACCTGACAAAGAATGGAAAAATATCATTTGTTGCAGCAGTATCTACGATATTTATTGAGCGTATCTTTGATGTATTATCGTTATTAATATTGGTAGTTATTGCCATAGTCTATAAAGTCAACATGAATTTGTCAGTAAGTATATATCCAAAAACTATTGTAATAGTTTTTGCTTTAGCCATTGTTACTATTTTACTATATAGCAAAAGCAAGAATAAATTAAATTCAATTATTAACCAGAATATAAAACATAAATTTAAGCTTTTTATAGAACCTATATGGGGAATTTTTAATATAAAATCAGTAATATTATTACTTTTCTTTAACTTAGGGGCATGGTTTTGTAATTTTTTTTCAATTAGTGTATTGCTTTATAATCTCCATAGTAATCAATATGTTGCTACGTTAACTCTCTTGCTCTTTGTAAGTGCTGGTTTGCTGATTCCTTCAGCACCAGGATCATTTGGTATAATTCAAATAGCGTTTTTAGCGGCTTTAATTCCATATGGATTAGAGAGACAACATGTATTATCACTATCATTTTCATATCAAATTGGAATATTACTAAGTACAATAATTATGGGTTTACCTTATTTGATAATAAATAATTGGGATAAAAAGCGTTGTATATTTAGGATAGGGGGCAAGAGCATATGAAAGAATGCTATTGTTGCGGATATAACAAATTTAAGGAGACTTATAAGCTGACTTTTAGTATCAGGCAGTGCGTGAATTGTGGCTTAGAATATGCTGAGGGAATTAGGGTTAGTAATTCATTTATTTCTGATATGGATGAAAATGAAAGAATTAAAGCTTTACGAAGTTTGCGTATATTAAACTCTGAAATAATTATTAAAGAAATGAGGAATTTATTTGGGAATGAAGAATCAAAAAATGGGTTAGATGTTGGATGTGCGCAAGGGTGGTTTTTAGAAGTAGCTAATAGAGCAGGTTATAACACCGAAGGAATAGAGCCTGATAGTGCAACAATAAAAAAAATAAATGGCGAGTATAACATATATATAGGGTATTTTCCAAAAGATATGCCACCAAATAAAAAATATGATTTTATTATATTCAATGATGTTTTTGAACATATTCCCGATAGTACTGAATTATTAAAAGGATGCAGCAAATTATTATCAGATAATGGCTTTTTGATTATTAATATTCCGATGAGAAGTGGATTTTTTTCCAAACTAGGCCGTCTGTTGTACGCATGTGGAAAACGAGAATTTCTTAATCGACTTTGGCAGTTTAATTTTCATTCTCCACATCTATATTATTATAATAGGGATAATTTAATTAAGATTGTGGAAAAGAATAATTTCTCATTTATAAAGTATCGGCGATTAAAAACTATTGATTTTCATGGTATTCAGGCTAGAATTGCTATGGATAAAAAAAATGGTAAGGTCAAGCAAATTGCTATAACACTTATTTTGATGATAATGTATCCCTTTATTGAGTATATTATGCCACCTGACATAGGTTTGTTCGTTTTCAAGAAAAATTAGCGACATTTCTTTGTTTGTTTTTTAACTCTTGACAATTTAAATAGGTGATTTCGTACATTAACGGCGAAATACTGCCTAATGAACTATGGCGCCTTCTAATAGGGGCTACCTCGATCAAAGTGATGAATCAGGCCAGCTTTAGGTTTTTCTCTATTTGTGGCCATTACAAGTGCTTGGGCAACAAGCTTAACTGTTGGTCTGGTGCCAATTGACCAACTTACGCCTAGCAAGGGTTCTTCCGCAATTAGCCGTAATTACTCACCAAGGTCCGATGAATAAGCTTTGCTTTCAATAAGCGAATTCCACATCGTCCATACATAACCCGTTTGACCATCTTAATCTTGTTATTGGTTCCTTCAACAAATCCGTTGCTTAAATCACTGGTTACAGCATTTTCAACAGCTTCTATGTCTTGCTTCAACCCTTTAGCAAAAGCAACAAGCTTAGACATGGACGATGCAAGGCAATTATCTATGAACAGGTACAGAAGGGATGGATTCTTACGAATAAATATCTCGCGAAATTCCAGGATGCGCTTCCTCAACTCCGGTACAACCGGATATTTTTCGAAAAGATATTTTCGATGTTCCTCTGTTAATTCACTTTCATCCCATAAGTACTGAAAGACACCCGTTCGTTTCAGATAATCAAAATCTTTTTCTGGAACTGTATTATCAGGAAGCGGCACTGGTTGATGTCTGAATTTTTCCAATGTGAGGCCAAGACTTTTTGCTGTATGCTTTAAATACACATAGAAATTTGATATACCTCCAGGATCTTTGCCCTCTGATTTCAACGCTTGGTAAATAACTTTGCCAGTATGCCCAGCATTGATGCCATATATTATTTCTGCCAGATATTTATCAAGCATTAACGCACGACTATTGCGGCATAACTCATTTATGTCACCATGGATGACTTTGCTAATAGTATTTCTTGAAACTTGCAATAGCTTTGCTATTTTTCTTGATGAATATCCGGCATCATATAATTGCCGGATTTCCTCATAAACTTTACGGCGTGACAACTCGCTTTTGGAGTATGTGTTGTCCGAATCTGCTACCATATCCTCATTTTTTTTTCGAGTCAAAAACTGTAGGGGCCTGATCCACCTCCTGAGGTTTTTGTTGCTGCATCTGACAAGGTTTCTTCGGAATTTTTATATGTGCCGGCAAGTTTACAGCTAAAATATCTTTGACACACAACATAAGATTTTGATGCAAATGGAAGCGATCAGCCACCTGCATTGCATCAGGAAACTCTTCTGCAATCGCTTTTGCGTATGCGCTGGCTCTGTCACGGGTAACGGTCCTAATCTGCTTGTTGTGTTTCAACCATGTCTTTAGAGCCGTACCATCACGACCTTCCAAAACATCGAGAATGTTTCGATCTTCCTCGTTAACAATCACGGTACAGTAGGTTTGCCCTTTCTTGTAGGCAAAATCATCAACACCGATACAAGCACCGGCAATGGGAGCAGGTCTATGTTCAGCATAATCTATAAGCATACGAATGATACTGTCGCCACTGGTACGAATACCTAGATGTCGGCATATCTTCGCACTACTTTCACAGCTGGTTTCAAGAGCGAGCATACAAATGAAATCCCGGCAGCGTTCCGTCATACGTTTCTTAAAGTGCAGGAAGTTATGAAAAGTCTCTGCCATAGATTGAACATTACAAACAGGGTTTTCGCAAGTATACTCATATGCATTTATATCCAACCAAACAGTCTTCTGAAATAACGGCAAGTCCTGAACACGACGATGGTAAGTTCCATGATGAACATGTGATACTGAATTGCAACATGGACAGGTAAATTCAGTTGACTTAGACTGCATGTAAAGGATGATACTGTCCGCCTTTTCTTCTATTGTGAGAATAACCAAGTCATCTGGATAAAACTTCGCTAAATCTATTGAAGATGTTGCTGCCATGATGCATCCTTCCTTGTCGTTATGCTATTACTTTCTATTTTTAGAATAGCACAATTTCAAGACTGTGGTATAGCTATTTTAGCATTTACGGCATTTTGCGGAAGAACCCTAGCAAGGTCCAAGATTCCGGCTAGATAACACCATTTATCACCAACTCTAATATAAGTTAGATCCGCTAACCATACAGCATTAATCTCTTTACTACCAACAGATAGAAATGAAGATTGATATTGCAACATCTTTAAAATCGGGTACTTATTTTTGGGAATTTGATATAGTTGAAGAATGTGTAACGTGGTTTGCAACTAAAAATCCAACATCAAATAATCTAGTAGTACACTATATTGTATATGGATAGTCTTTGGATTTTTTGAAAGTTTAAATGTGTAATATAATAATAAAGCATATCAGGGAGATATCTAATGCAAGTTGCAATTATTCATGACTGGCTGGTTACCTACGCAGGGGCAGAACGAGTGCTTGAACAGATGTTGCAAGTTTTTCCAGAGGCAGATTTATTTAGTACAGTTGATTTTCTTTCGCATGATAGACGTGGGTTTATTTTAAATAAAAAAATCGAAGCGTCTTTTATTCAAAATCTTCCCTTAGCAAGAGAAAAGTACCGAAGCTATTTACCACTAATGCCACTTGCGGTTGAACAATTCGATCTATCATCGTATGACTTAATTATTTCCAGTTCTCATGCCGTTGCCAAAGGTGTGCTTACTGGACCGGATCAGCTTCATTTATGCATGTGCTATTCGCCTATCCGATATGCATGGGACTTACAACATCAGTATCTAAAAGAAACAGGATTAAATAAAAGCCTAAAAGGCTATTTGGCACGCTATATGTTGCACCGTATTCGAAACTGGGACTATCGCACTGCAAATGGCGTTGACGAATTTATTGCTATATCAAACTTTATAGCGCGTCGAATTTGGAAAGTTTATCGTCGAGAATCACATGTAATCTATCCGCCTGTGGATGTTGATAAGTTCACTTTAGGGAAAACGAAAGACGATTTTTATCTTACGGCCTCGCGGATGGTGCCTTATAAAAAAATCGACTTAATCGTTGAGGCTTTCGCTAGTATGTCTGATAAGAAATTATTTGTTATTGGCGAGGGGCCAGATTACAATAAAATAAAATCCAAGGCAGGAAAAAATGTTGAACTCTTAGGGTATCAGTCTTTTGAGGTCCTAAAGGAGTATATGCAAAAGGCAAAAGCATTTATTTTTGCTGCTGAAGAGGATTTTGGTATTACACCGCTAGAAGCGCAGGCCTGTGGCACTCCCGTTATTGCCTTTGGTAAGGGGGGCGCTACAGAAACGATTAATGGTATGGACCAGGCTATGCCAACTGGAGTTTTTTTCATGGAACAGACAGTTGCTTCTATAGTTGAAGCTGTTAAAGCTTTCGAAAACTATCAAGAGAAGATTCTTCCAGAAGCATGTCGTGAAAATGCTGTAAGGTTTTCGCCAGAGCGTTTTCGCCGGGAGTTCAAAGGCTATGTTGACGAACAAATGGCACTATTTCGCAAGAGAACAAAGGACATTTAATATACAAAAGGAGCGATTTACTAGTGAAGAGCGCATTAATTACGGGTATTACAGGACAAGATGGAGCTTATTTAGCAAGACTACTGCTAAGTAAAGGGTATAAGGTTTATGGCTTTATGGCCAGGAGAAGTACAGACTCCAGTTGGCGTTTAAAGTTTTTGGGTATAGACAAGCAGGTAGAAATGATTGAAGGAGATTTAACTGACCTATCTTCATTGATTCGGGCTATCCAGAAGTCTAAGGCAACAGAAGTTTATAATCTTGGTGCCCAAAGCTTTGTAGCAACCTCCTGGCAACAGCCGATTTTAACTGCCCAAGCTACTGGCGTAGGTGTATTAAACGTCTTGGAAGCCATTCGTTTAACAGATCCATCCATTAGATTCTATCAGGCATCTACCAGTGAGATGTTTGGCCTAATACAAGAACCAATGCAATCCGAAACAACACCTTTTTACCCAAGAAGCCCATATGGAGTGGCGAAGCTATACGGACACTGGATTACGGTTAATTATCGGGAAAGTTTCGATATATTTGGTTGTAGTGGGATTTTATTTA
>Ga0316604_10001954_pt1 | contig 16865 bp, 15 predicted proteins | sample OWC_soil_day20_C_FD_207650 | JGI IMG/M metagenome (GOLD analysis project Ga0316604, IMG submission 207650) | Wetland soil microbial communities from Old Woman Creek delta, Ohio, United States - OWC_soil_day20_CT | ecosystem: Environmental > Terrestrial > Soil > Wetlands | place: USA: Ohio... | reverse complement strand
GCTGCACCTGAGCGGCATCTGCCGGTTGTCCGGTCTGCACCGCTTCCGATTTGGGCGCCGCCGCAGTCTGTTCTGTCCCATTAATTGTGGTAATAACAGCCATTGTATTGGCGGCATTCGCAATATCGGCAGCTGCTGCAGCATTAGCGGCAGTGGTTGCAGCAGCTGCCGGCGCCCCGACACTCCCGGCTGCAGGAGCAGTGTTAACTACATTCGGCGTACCAGCCGTAGTAATTGGATTAATGGTCATAGTTCTCTCACCTTCCTATGCCTCATATCCCCGCTTATTACTTGCGGAAGAATATATCTTTTCCCAAACTTCTTACCTCTGTTATCGGGTTTTTTAATTAAATTCTTAACATAACACACAAGTCGGCATCATTACATAAACTATAGTAAAACCATAAAGGAGGCTGCTACATGCCACGTTTTCGCAAATTGCTCTCCGGCCGCGGCACAAGACCGGCGCCGGTATTTCAGCTTATCCCCCGCCAGCCGCTTACTGCCGGCTACTTTCTGCTACAGGTTGAACCTGCCATTCGCAGCGCAATAGCCGAGTTAACTGACAGCAATGTACGCCATGTTCTGACTGAATTAGCATTAACTACCTATTTGATGGGCATGGGATTTGATTATACCACAGCCAAATGTATTGTTGAATGCTGGGAAAGAGATGATATTCTGCTGTCACAGGGAATTTTGACAGAGTAACGAGAGATTGCCACGCCAACACATGAACGACGAATGATTTCGTCTGCATTCATGCTAAGCGTGGCAATTTATTTAATATCTATCAATCGATTACAGTTACCAACTCGCCAAATAGCTCTTGATTGGCTTTAATTATCTGCTCGCCGCCCAGCACGCACAGACAATTGGTTTTCATGACAGACTCCACAAGCTGCGCCAGCTTTTTGATATCCGGCTGCTTGGCTGCTAGTATTTCATCACGTTCCTGTTGCAAATCTTGCTGGGTGATATTACGGATATAGGCGGCATCTGCCCGCTCGCCCTTCATTTGCGGCGTCAGTGGTGTATCCAGGCTGCTCATGGTTCCAATAATGTATTTAGTCATTTCGCGCTGACTGACGTTTTCTACGGTAAAGTTATTGAGATAATTCACAGTCTCATCATATACTTTCAGCGTTTCCGCCAGATTGGGGTCACGATATGAGCCAAACACGACATTGCCGCTGCGGTCAAACTGGGCAAAGGCACCATAGGCTCCGCCCTGCACTCTGATCTTATTCCAGAGATAGTCATAGCGTAAGATAGTTTCCAGTACCTTCATGCTGCCATGATAACCAAAGCCTAACCGGCAGAAATTAGCCCCTTTAGCAACATATTGCACTTTTCCTGATGTCAGCAGCCCTTCATTGCGAGCCTTGGCATCAAAGCCATAAGTAACCGGTTCATACTGTTTTGTTCCCAGTTTTTCAATAAGTACCGGCAAATGTTGGGCAAAAGCTTGATAGTCGTCAGCTTCGCAGGTAATACCAACCAACAGATTATGGCGGTTAAAAATGATTTGCGCCACTCTTGCCAGCGATTGTCCAATCTCATCAATCTTTTTATCCAAGTCTTGTTCAAGTGCCGCAATGAATTTGTAAAAGGTAAGCTGACCTACTTCATTAAATTTGGCAACAGGTGAAATATAAGATAACAACCTGCTGGCCACAACCTGCTGACCACGACGGAATAGTGCAGTATCCCAGGCTGCTTTATTTTCCCTGATTAGCTCTTTGAGGCGACCGGCGTCGCTAAACAAACTGTTGCCGGCAATTTCGCCCAACAGCCCAAACATTTCCGGCAGTTTACCCACAAGTGCCTTAGCCTTAATTCTAAACATCGGCGTATATTTATAATCATTTCCGTTGTCTGAATATGCAAACACATCATAGCTGAAGCCACCGGTATGAATATTAATCTCCTTTGCCAGTTCGGCATACGGAAATGCTTTGGTATCAACTTTACCCAGAATGTCAGCCAGTAAAAACAAATACGGCAGATCGGCTTCGGCAACGGCGCCTGTATTAAATTGCAGGGTAAGATAAGCAATCTTATTGGTAAATAAAGGATGCAGTAGTACCGGTATAGCTTGTTCCTCGCGATACTCATTAACCAGTTCTTCGGCTTTAGGATCAATATCCTTCAGTTCCACCAACGGAATAAGCTCCAATTTTTTGGGGTCATCAGGCGTTTCCTGACGCTGCTTTAACAATTGGGTCTGTTTAACAAGCTCAGCTAACTCTGCTTTACTGAGACTTGCCTTATATTCAGCTAGTTTGGCTTTGGTCTCGTCAGACTTAACTGCGCCGATTTGCCCATTAGGTTGCAGAGCAACCAATGCCTGATGGGTATTAGTCAGCAGGTATGTTTTTATCAGCTTTTCAAAATACCCTTGTTTAAATTCGCGTTTTATTTTAGCCAACGCCGGTTCATAGGCCAAATGGATAAGCGGGTCTTCATCATAAAGCCAGCTGTCCAGGCATTTTATGTTATAGACCAGCCCCTTAGGACGGTTGCCATAGTTAGCTTCTCTCAGATGGAATTCAAAAATATTTACCGAGGACTCTACTAATTTTTGATCAAGTCCGTTAGTTGCTAGCTCCTCTAACGTTTTATAAAGCGTGTCTTTAAAGAGCTCAACCTGGTCTGGATTAGCACCACCAACACCAAAGGTCATCGTCGGCTGAATAATGCTTTTGCTGTAACTGCCAAACACTTCTTTGCCCAGTCCGGCATCCAAAAGCGCTTTTTTTAGAGGCGCAGCCGGCGTTTCCAAGAGAATGTGTTCCAGCATCATCAGGCCTAGATAGCTTTCAGGGTCAGTTGCGTTGCCAGTAACAATATTAAGGGTGATGAAGGTTTTGTCTTTTGTTGATTCTTCTGGCGATATCGGATAATCCACTACTTTTGTCACCATTTCCTTAAATGGTGCCTGCAGTTTGATCTCAGAATCAACCGCGATTTTGGTGAAGTCTTTGAGATAGGCGTCATGCAAAAATTTTAAATTATCCTCTAAATCCATATTCCCATACAAGAAAATATAGCTATTAGACGGATGATAATATTTTTTATGAAAAGCGACAAATTGCTCCTGGGTTAGGTCCGGGATATACTCAGGATCGCCGCCTGACTCAACACCATAGGTAGTATCAGGGAACAAGCCGGCATAAATCTGATGTTCCAAAATAGCATCAGGGGAAGAAAATACCCCTTTCATCTCATTATAAACTACGCCTTTATAGGTAAGCTCAGCAGCTTCGTCAGGCAGCTCGTAGTGCCAGCCCTCCTGCATCAAAATCTCCGGTGTTTCCAGCATCAACGGGTAAAATACAGCATCCAGATATACATCCATCAAATTGCGGAAATCCTTGTCATTACGACTGGCAACCGGATACATAGTCTTATCCGGAAAAGTCATGGCATTTAAAAACGTGTTGAGCGAACCTTTCACCAGTTCTACAAACGGCTCTTTTATCGGAAACTTGCGCGACCCGCATAACACCGAATGCTCAACAATATGTGGCACACCGGTTGAATCTTCCGGGGGGGTGCGAAAAGTAACGGAAAATACCTTATTATCATCTTCATTTCCCAAATGCAATAACCGTGCACCACTTTGCTCATGCACAAACAATTTGGCATCAGACTTAATTTCAGTTACATGTTTGGCGTCAAGCAGTTTAAAGCCATGATAGCTTTTACCAATATCAAAGGACATACTGTTACCTCGCTTTTACTGTTTTGTTTAAATATCTTATGAGTGGCCATGCTAAGAAGTTAATTATTTTGTTTTCGGCAATCTGGAACAGTTTTCCTCCCAGAAAAACAGAGTATCGTACTAAATAGCTTTTCCTGGTTAGTTGATAATTAATTATCGTTGCCGCAAATCTATTGCGCAGCACAGCAATATAAAAGACTCCGCAAATTGCAGAGTCCGTTTACTGTGAATTAGCGAATATTACTTTTTAAACGAATCATAAACCGCCTTGTACTCGCTGGTTGGCGGAATGGATTTATAGATATAAATATGGACCCCGCTGGGGTCATTGACGACAAAGCTGCGCTCGCCCCAGGGTTTATCCACTAACTCCTGGCAAATTGTTAAGCCTGCTTCTTTGAGCCGTTGGTGCTCGGCATCCACGTCTTCGACTTCAAAGGAAATAATAATGCCTGTTCCGTGGAAAAAATCGCCTGAATCGCGCTGCGGCTTGGTAAAGCTGACTCCGACAGAAAGATCAGGTGCAAGCAGTTCAATATACCAGTCACTTTCATAGACAAGTTCAAAATTAAAATGCTGCATATAAAATTCTTTGGATTCGATTAGCTTATCTGTACTAATCGTGGTATCGACACGTGTTATTTTCATTAAGCTCTCCCCCATTCAGGTTTTCGCTGTTTAAAATAAGCAACTCTTAGATTGCAGGCTTCGGCCATTTCCTGAGCAATAGCCAGTCCGCGGCCAATATCGTCCGGCTTATGTGCATCAGAACCGATGGTTACCATTTTGCCGCCCACTTCGGCAAACCGTTTGTAAATCGGCAGCAGCTGTTTTGCCGCCTCCGGACTTGTCAAACGACGGGTATTAATCTCCATGGCTTTCTCACGTTCAGCTGCCGCCCTGACAATTTCATCAAGCCGGTCAGAGAATTCATGGTAATGAATGTCCGGGTCCTGATAGCGAGCATAACGGGCAATATAATCAATATGGCCTAAGCTGTCAATAAAATCATGATTTTTTACGCAGCTCAGCATCGCATCAAAATAAATGTTGTACACCTCTTGTTTGGAACGCGACTCATAAAAAGAATTATGGTAAATATCAGCGTTCTCGACAACATGAATGGAACCAATAACATAGTCGAAAGAATGCCCCTCCACAATACGCCGGTTCTCATCCAGGCAATCTGGACGCATACCTACCTCTATTCCTAGCAGTAGTTTATCATTCCTGTACTTCTCATATTCCTTAAAATAGGCTTTCACATCAAAAGTAAACGCTTCCGGTTCAGGATATGACAAATCCATGTGTTCGGTAATCGTAATTCCCTGGCCTAAAGCAGCCGCCCGGTTAAGCGCAGTCTCAATGTTCATGTTAGAATCTGTGGAAAAAGTGGTGTGAATATGGGTATCGAACAACAAAGAAAAGCCTCCTATATAAAAGCAAAGTAATTAGCTTCTACCTATTATTCTAATACAAAAATCCCCAAACTACAAATATTTGCTTGTTAAAATTACCCTAACATTTCCGCGAATTCTGCGCTAAGGCACGCTTCCGCCAGGACAATATCAATACATTAACAAAAACAAAGGCACTTTTGCTGCTGCAAAACTGCCTTTGTTATGCTTTACACGTCCAATTCTTATTCGGTTACCTGAAAAATCTTGCTGGCCGAATCAGCCAGACGATTGGCTAACTCAGCCAGCGACTGACTGGATTTAGCCATCTCGTGGACAGCCTCAGTTTGGCCGCCAACATGTTCATCAATATTATTAATGCTTCGCGTTAATTCTGCTATAGCCTGTTGAATGGCCCCCAGGGAAGTTGATATCTGGGTAACCGACTCGGCACTGGATACTGCTAGCTTCCGGACCTCAGCAGCTACCACAGCAAAGCCGCGGCCCATTTCGCCAACCCTGGCAGCTTCGATGGCTGCATTCAACCCTAACAAATTAGTCTGACTGGCTACATTTTGAATAAAGGTTACAATCTCATTAGTCTGATTAGCCGTATTGAGCAGCGTTTTCCCTAATTGATCAAGCTCCTTACTGGTGCCTGCCAATTGGGCTGAACGACTGGCCAGTTCTTGCAGGCCGGCCGTGAGTTCCTGTGAAGATGCTGCCAGTTCACTGGTAGCATGGTTGATATTTTCAATGGCGGTGATGGGCTGGTAAGTTGTGACACAGCCTACCACTTTATCGCCGTCTTTAAACGGCATGGCATTAGAAATATAGGCAATCCCGTATTTTGATTTTTCTTTGGGAATTACCCTCACAACCTGCTTACCGGTATCTAACGCCTGTTTCGTCGTCCCAGGCAATACCGGGTCGCCAGGCTTGACCTGTAGATCAAGTTCATCTGCCGGTACATACAGTACATACTTGTCATCCCGCGCAATTAATACTCCGATATCTGTCGCAATCGCATCATTTAAATATGGTGCGATGTCATAAAACATATCTAAAATCTGTGAGCCGCTATGTTCCTTCAATGTCAGTACCCTCCCACCAGGCTAATATCTTCTTAATTTATTCTACACTTCTGACAAAAACCCCTTTTTTCGCGATAATACAACACCACTACTCACTGCATCCTGAAGTTTAAGATTCAGGCGAGTTAAAACCTTATCTGAATCAAGTCTAATTTATGGCGTTATTAGTACTTACAAAAAAGCGCCGATTCAATAACAACTTGGCCTGAAGGCAATTTATCAAGTGCAAACCCATCAATAAGTTCTGAGGCCTTGACTGCCTGGCAGGTATCTATTAGACCTGCCTTCCAGGCCAAATAGCCAATAATGTCTTCAGCCTTAATTCCCTGCGCCCGCAGCGCTGCAATCGATAACGCCTGCTGGCGTTTAGACAGCCGGTGTCCTGCTTCATCCACCAAGAGCGGCACATGGGTAAACACAGGCGCTTCCCAGTCCAATAGGTGATATAACAACAATTGCCGCGGAGTCGAACTTAGCAAATCATGGCCGCGCAGCACACGGGTAATTTGCATGGCGGCATCATCCACCACCACAGCTAGTTGATAGGCATGAATTCCGTCTGAACGCCGTATAACAAAATCGCCGACCTCCTGGCTGATATTCTGGCAAATAGCACCGGCATGCAAATCAGTAAAAGACGTCTCACCAGCCGGCACGGCCAAACGCAGTGCTGGCGGGCGGCCTGCTGGCCGGCTCTCCGCAAACTGCCGTTGCCGGCAAACACCGGCATAGACACGTTCCTGCTCGCCGGCGTGTGGTGCCGATGCAGCCAATTCTGCCCGGGTGCAATAGCAGGGATATACCAAACCGGCAGCCGTAAGCTTCTCTAAAGCGGCCTGATACATTTCGCGCCGCTCATTTTGGGAGTAAGGAGCATAATGTCCGCCAACATCAGGGCCTTCATCCCAATCAAGCCCCAACCATTTCATATCAGCCATCATGCCGGCTATGTAAGCAGGGCGTGAACGGTCAGCATCAAGATCCTCCACTCTCAGCACCATGTTGCCGCCTGCCGAACGCACCTGCAGCCAGGCTAAGAGAGCCGTCCAGACATTACCCAAATGAATTTCACCGGTAGGACTGGGAGCAAACCGCCCCCGTATGACTTCCATACTTCCTCTGTTCCCCCTTCACGCAAACATACCTTTGACAATTGCCTCGCCGTTTCTAACCAGCCAACAGCCTTTGGCAAAAACATGCTCGACTATAAACTCTTGATCAAGCACAACTATATCAGCATGGCTTCCCGGCCGCAGTACGCCCTTTACCGGATATAAATGCAAAACCTTTGCCGGATTAATGGTAACAGGCTTAAGCGCCACTTCAGGCGCTATGCCGGCTTTGATTAATCTTCTGACTTCCTCGTGCAGCCAAGAGAGCTTGGCCACCCGCAAACTACTTACATTGCCCTTGCCGTCAAACACCGGGAGACTGCCATGACCATCTGAGCTGATGGTCAGCTTATCTTGACAAGCTCCGTGTTCCAAACAATACAAAACAGCCTGGGCAGCAGTAATGGACGCTGCATCCTCAGGCGAATCGCCGACTGCTGTAAAATCAATTGTCCCTCCCAAATTCACCAGCTTGATGCCCTCCCTGACCAATTCCCAGTTACGATTGATATGGGTGGGGACAAACTGCATTACCGGTATCTCAGTCTCAGTAATAAGTTCAAATAATAGGCTTAATTGGCGCGGCCCTGCGCCTACATGCAAATGCAGCACTCCGGCCTTGCCGCTTAACAGACCACCCATCCTGGCTTCTGCGACCAATCTGGCCAGTTCAGCTTTGGTAGGCTGACTTGAGCGATGATCGCTGATAGCAACTTCGCCGCAACCGATGACTTTATCAATCAGCACCAAATCTGACCGGACATTGCCGGTAAGGGTAGGCGGCGGCACTTCATAGGCACCGCTATAAATATAGCTCGAAATGCCCTCAATTTCAAGACTGCGCGCTTTGGCCAGCAGACCGGCCATATTTCTGGTAACGCCATCACTGCCCAGGCAACCGACAACGGTTGTAATTCCAGCACTTGTTATATCGTCTAACGCCACTTCAGGCGTGCGGGTGTTGTAACCGCCCTCGCCCCCACCACCGATAAGATGAACATGCTGGTCAATAAAGCCTGGTACAACATATTTGCCTGTGACATCAATGAGCTGTGTTTCGCCATAGTTGTTGCATGGCTTAATATCTGGCGCGATATTGGCAATAACCCCGCCAGCGATCACAATATCCTGTATTCCCATGCTTTCCGGTGCAAAAATCTGGCCGCCTTTTATAATTGTGAACATGCTGCCACCTCGCAACTTTTTGCCATTAGTATGCGGTTTTTTTGTTCGCACTATTGGTCAACCTTGTGGCAACACGGCACTTGCTTAAGTATAAAGTAGCTGGAATACAAGAGGAGGTGTTTTACTTTTGTCATCGAAACAAAAGTAACAAAAATTCTAGGCCTGAAACCTCCAAAAGCTGAAAAGGCGGGCAACATTCCTAAAATTCGTAAACTCGCTACGCTCAAACAGTACGAATTTCTTAACGGAATATCGCCCGCCTTTTCTCCTTCGGAACGCTTTTTCCGGCAAAGGCCGAAGGGTTACGGGAGTTACGTGGGCGGCGAAGGCACCGTTTTAACACTACCGTCTTTTTGCTCAACACGCTCGTAAATACTATAGAGGCATGCATAAGCGGAGGTTAAGCGCCAGCGTCGGAGCGTTGTATGACGGCTGTTTGTGCCGGATTTTGTACTTGCCACCTTTTGTTATAAGGCCATCGCGATTTTCAAAACTTATTAATTCTAGTATGTAAAAAATAAAGTCGGGGCGTTTGCCCCGACTTTGCTTTTTATTCTTGTTCTGGCTGCTGTTCGGCAGCGTCACTGTCATTGGTTATACCCATTTTATCAAACACCGTGAAAGCTAAGCCCAGGATGATGGACACAATGGTTGCTAAGGCCATACCTTTCAGTGTAATTGAACCAAAGGTCATATGGGCACCGCTGACACCGATAATGAGAACAACTGCTGTTAGAATCAGGTTGCGCGAACGGTTATAATCCACTTTGGATTCAACCAGTATCCGGACACCAGAAGCAGCAATTACACCAAACAGCAGCAGCGATACGCCACCCATTACCGGCGCGGGGATACTTTGAATCAGAGCAGCCAATTTACCGACAAAGGACAGAATAATAGCCAACACTGCGGCAAAACCAATTACCCATACACTATACACCCGGGATATTGCCATAACACCAATGTTTTCGCCATAGGTAGTATTGGGTGTGGAACCGAAGAAACCGGACAGCATGGTCGACAGGCCATTACCCAGCAGCGAGCGGTGCAGGCCTGGATCTTTTGCCAAGTCGCGTCCCACAATATTGCTGGTAACCACCAGGTGGCCGATATGTTCGGCAATGACCACAAGTGCCGCAGGGATAATAATGATAATAGCCTGCATATTAAATTCAGGCGTATAGAAAGTAGGCATTGCAAACCAAGGAGTTGTTTGTACAACTGCCAAATCAACCATTCCCAGTGCCAATGCCAACGCATAACCGGCGCCGATACCAATTAAGATAGGAATAACCGCCAAAAATCCCCGGAAAAGAACTGAACCAAGGATGGTTACCCCAAGGGTGAATACAGATACCAAGATAGCCTGTGGATCAGGCGTCTTGGCCAAAAGTCCCGCCATATCAGCGGCAACCGGAGCCAGTTCCAGACCGATAATCGCAACAATCGCGCCCATGGCAGCCGGTGGGAATACAACATCAATCCACTTGGTGCCAATAACGCCAATACTTAACGCCACAACAGTAAAAATAAGACCGGCCGCAATAAAACCGCCCAGCGCGGCACCATATCCATACTGGGGTAGCACCAAAAATACCGGCGATAAAAACGCAAAGCTTGACCCAAGATAAGCCGGGATTTTTCCTTTAGTAATAAAAATGTAGAGCAAAGTACCGATACCATTCCACAAAAGTACTGTTGCCGGGTTAATCTTAAATAAAATCGGCACAAGCACAGTGGCACCAAACATGGCAAACAGATGCTGCAAACTCAGTGGCAATGTTTCAATCATTGACAATTTTTCTTCCACTTGGATAGTGCGTCGCATGAAACTCCTCCTTAATACTAATAACTTATCAGCGAGAGAGTACGCCCGCCGCATTTTGCGGTTCGCCAGCCTGACATAATTATTGATAAGTTCAAGTAATTTTACGCCTTTAAGGCATTTCTTGTCAAGATATGGAACAGCTAAATCAGACTATTGTGTCTGGAAAATTTACATCAGCCTACTCCACATTATTATAAGGATCCCAGTCACGCAAACCGCGCAACTGCACTTCTGCAGCCTGCAGTTCCCTAAGCAGCCTGTCCTTATCCTTGGGCAAAGTGCCGGCCAGCCCGACATAATTAGAACTGTGAGTACTACGAAACAAACAATACCTATCTGCCGGCAAATCAACAGCACTCAGCATTTGATAAAGTTCAGCCATAATTGCCGCCGGCGACAAAGCCACAAATTTCCCTTGCTCAAATTGCTCAGCCAGTGGACTGCCACGGTAAAGCATCAGCGTCAAAGCACTTAGCATCTGCGGCTGGATGGCATTTACAGCCTGCGCTGTATATAGCGCATGACGCCCGGAATAAGCCTGACCGCCAAGACCGGCAATAACCATGACCGACAGCTTAATGCCGGATGCAACAATGCGCTGACCGGCTTCGATCGCCTGCGCTGCAGAAACGCCTTTGTTGATGGCACTTAATACAAGATCATCACCTGATTCTAAGCCATAGTAAACCAGCTTAAGACCGGCATCACGAAGCGCGACCAATTCCTCCGGTGTTTTTTTTAACATATCTTTGGGCCCGGCATAACATGACACCCGCTGCAATCGCGGAAAGGTTTGTCGCAGCACCTGCAGTATTTCAAGCAGCTTTTCTGTTGCCAGCACCAAGGCATTGCCATCTGCCAAAAATATGCGCCTGATATGCCCGGCATAAGGTTTGGCAGCCTCAATCTGACTCAGCACCTCGGCCAGTGGCCGCACCCGAAAATTAACGCCACGGTACATAGCACAAAAACAGCAGGCATTATGCGAGCAGCCCTGGGTAACCCGCAAAATAAAACTATTTGCTTCACTGGGAGGCCGAAACACCGGCCCACCGGCAGTATCAAAATACAATCTTATCGCCTCTTATCAAAGTCCTTTTTGTTCGACTACTAACTTTTGATATTCTTCCCAAGTATCTGCATCATAAAAAACTGATTTTTCCGGCCAGTTAACTTCAACAATCGGGGATGGATTGTCGCGCAAAATCTGCCTGCCACCGGTATCTCCGGACAAACCGGCCAATCTCGGACGCCAAAAACTCCCAAATATTACAGGACTATGGCGTTCTCCCTGAAAACAAGGAACAATAATCGCCTTACGACTGGCTGCCTGCTCAAACTGAGTTAGCAGTTCCTCAAGCAATTCAAACGATACCAACGGCTGGTCCCCCAGCAAAAACATAATACCGTCAACTTCAGGAGCCAGTTGCTGTAACGCCAAGCTAATTGACGAAGCCTGTCCCAACTGACGCTGTGCGTTATAAACAGCGCGAATGCCTTCTGCCTGACATAGAGCGGCTAATTCAGACTCAGGTTCACCAATGATGGCAATACAGTCACCCCAGGGAAACCTGCGTACCGTGCTAAGCACATGACTCAGCAATGGCTTTCCCGCCAGCGGCAGCAAAAGCTTCTGTTTTCCCATACGGCTGGCTGTCCCTGCCGCCAAAATTACTGCTCCCATTTTATTATTCACAGCACATACACCTCAACAGCCTGCATATCACTGCCATACCCTGAACTTACTACAAGTCTTTCGATACCTGCGCTACCCTTCTTAACATAGCCGGCAATTTGTCTTACGGCCTCCCAATCAGTGCCATCGGCACCGCCACTTAGCAGCAAAACCCGTTTTCCTTTGGCATATTGAAATAACCCTTGCGAATGTATCACTAGCCTGGCTATATCCTGCCAGGCTATGATCTCACCCTGCTGTTTACTAATTATCCGGCTTACCAGTTCCAGTCGGTGCGCATTATCAGGCGCTAACGGCTGCCCCAGAATGCTTAAGTTTAGTATGCCGACAGTTGTCATCGTGCTGACAGGAATAACCGGTTCCTGCGCATTTGGCGCTTTGACAAGACACCGGCGTGCTCCGTCGGCCTCAACTAATACAGTAACTGCTGGCAATGCGGCTGCTAAGTTATCCACCCAGTCAGGCGGCAAGCCAATTACTTTTTCATCTTGCTGCCGGGAAAACCAGGCAGCCTGTTGCTGGTCTGCCAGTGCCAGCCTGACAGCTTCCATGCCAGTATCGCAATGGTTTTCTATCACCAGTTGATACTCCGCTACCTGTTCATAAAACATTTTTGTGGTGCTTGTAACCACAACAGGGCATATAGCTTTTTCAGCCGCCAGCGACTGCACTAGCGAGGTTTTCCCGCCGGCCCCAACACAGGCCACAACCCCGGGTTGTTTTATCCCCAATGCATCAGCCAGCATCTTATACCACCTGGAGAAATACTTCCATAACTCCGCCACAGGCCATACCTTCATTGGCTGCAGTCTCGCCTGTCATGGACACTTTATAGGTAAAAGAACGGTTTTCGTCTATTGCCGTAAGTGCCTGCAGCCTCACTTCGGCTTCGGCGCAGCCGCCACCGATTGTGCCGGTTACCCGGCCGTCGCGATACACCAGCATACTGGCACCCGCTTTGCGCGGTGTCGACCCACGGGTAGCGATAATCGTAACAAGCACGGCCTGCTCACCGGCCTGTTTTGCCGCAAGGACAGCCTGAGCCATAACATCTTCCATTTACTTGCACCTCCACTTGTCTGACAGCGGCCGGCATCCGGATCCCGTGTTAACCGCCACAATTTCGGCGACAATACTTAGCGCAATTTCAACCGGCGTTTCCGCTCCAATATCAAGGCCAATCGGCGCCCTTAGCCTGGCAACAGTGTCAGGATTTACCCCGGTTTCTCTAAGAGAATTCATAACAAGCCTAACCCGCCCCTGGCTGCCAATCATGCCAATATAGTTGGCAGGCTGATCAATCACTGCCTGCAGACATTCCATATCAGAACGATGCCCCCGGGTCACCACAATAATCGCCCCATAGCCTGCCAGTCTAAGTTCAGCAAGTGCCTGGCCAAAGTTTTTGCATACCACCTGCTCGGCCTGAGGAAACCGCATAGTATTAGCGAAGTCCGGCCGGTCATCCACTACTGTAACCGCATAACCAATCTGAGATAGCAGCATACACAACGGTTGGCTGATATGGCCGGCACCCAGTACTAACGCCGAGCGGCGGCGCGACAATTTATCCCAAAACAATCGATACTGTCCGCCCTTATAGGTAAGTTCCAAGATCATGGGTTTCTTCCAGTCAATGTTTTGAATTTGCTGCCCCACAAGCTGGGCAAAAGCGGCGTCCACCAGTTCTCCCTGCCAGTTTCCATCCTCTCCCAGCAGCATTTGTCCCACACAACCGGCCGCTTGGTCAGGCGCACTTACCATTGTAATAATATCAGCAGTCTTCCCGGCTTCCGCCAATTCCTTCATCCGCACAAAAATATCCATCTTAACCTATCCTCCCAAATGCAGCAGGGCTTCCAACACCCCACCGCCAATAGCACGCGCCTTGTCAGAAATACTATAGCAATGCTCACGCCGGCAGCGCGGGTCAACATCACCGATTTTTAAACCTGGGGTAACCTTTATTCCTGATTGGATCAAGCCTCGCAACACGCCTGCAATAGCAACCCTAACAGCAGTTTCGCCAATATGTCCGACAACCTCGCCGGCCACCACGTCATCACCAATCTCGCGGCAAGCGGTAAATATCCCATCAGTTGGCGCTTTTATCAGACGCTCAAGCGTATATCCGCCCACTTCTCCCGGAATGCCGGTGTTGGCGATTGCCTGCCCCTGATACATCACCCGCCCTAATTCGTGTCCTCGCATAGTTTCAACAACAGCATGTACGTCAACACCGGCGGTAAATCCCGGCCCTACGCCAATAACCACCGGCGCATCGGCAAGGGTAGTGCCGGTATTGCGCTTGGCGATAATCGCATCAATCACGGCATATGGCGAAAATCTTGCCACACACTCGGCCATTTCATCTACAACCACCGGAATACAGCCGTTTGCCAACGTCGCCAATATTTCCGGCGACCTGACAAGTTTGGCGGTAACTCCTTCCACTACACTTTGTCCAGTTATAACAGCAGTGGCAAACGCGACCGTCCGTCTGACAACAGTGGGCTTCGCAATTTCCATAATGACAACCGGAATCCGGCTCTGATACAGGCGGTGGGCAATCCCGGTTGCGAGATCGCCACCACCTTTAATTACTACAAATCTATTCATAAACGCTGCTCCTAATTCCACATGAAATAATAAAGGCGGCAACCGCATCGCGGCTGTCGCCTTTATTATTTCGTGATCTAACCGATGTATTCCTGCTTACCAATGGCAGCTTCGCCCGGTTTATCAGTACCATTTAAAACTGCGTTCAAAATAATGGCAGTCACACTACCGGCAGTTATGCCGCTGTGAAGAATTACTTGAGCCCAGCTAGGGAAGTTGTGATAAAAATTAGGAACAGCAAGTGTAATCATGCCTACACCCATACTTACGGCAACCACCATAATATTATGAGTGCCGTCGAACTGCACCTTGGAAAGAGTTTTGATACCGCTGGCAGCAACCATGCCAAACATAGCAATACCAGCACCGCCCAATACCGGATTGGGAATTGCCGCGATGATCGCAGCCGCTTTCGGGAACAGACCTAACATAACCAGGATAGCCCCGGCAGCCGCAACTACAAAACGGCTCTTAACCCTTGTCAAACCGACAAGACCGACATTTTGCGCAAACGCAGTATACGGGAAGCTGTTGAGAATACCACCAAGAATTGTGGAGAAACCGTCAGCTCGCAGGCCTTTGGTCAAATCCTGCTGAGTAACAGGCTTTTCAATGATTTCACCAATGGCAATGCAGTCACCGGTAGTTTCGGTCATAACCACCAGCATAACCAAAATCATGGCAACAATGGAAGCCACATCAAAGGTCGGCATACCAAAGGCAAAAGGAGTGGTAACTCCCATCCAAGCCGCGGTCGAAACCTGCGAAAAGTTAACCATACCAAAAGGAATAGCAATGGCAGTACCGGCAATCAGGCCCAATAAAACAGCAATATTACTAATAAATCCTTTAAAATAACGGTAAAAGAAAAGCACAAGAACTAAAGTAATAAGCGCCATCGAAATATACGGGAAAGCAGCGAAATCTTTAGCCGCAGGATTGCCACCGGCTGCCCAGCGAACCGCTACCGGCATCAGAGTTACGCCAATGATAGTAATAATCGTACCGGTTACAACCGGCGGGAAATAACGAATAAGACGGCTAAAGTAAGGACTCATTAAATACGTTACAAGTCCAGCAACCATGATCGAACCATAAATACCGGTCAGACCATGGGTTTTCCCGATAATAATCATCGGCGTTACCGCCGCAAAGGTTACCCCTTGAATAACCGGCATTTTTATGCCCATGTTGCCAAAGCCAATAGTTTGAATAAGTGTGGCAATACCACAGGTAAATAAGTCGGCATTAATCAGATAAATCAACTGTTCTTTGCTCAGCCCCAATGCATTGGCTATAATTAGCGGCACCGCTACCGCACCGGCATACATAGCCAGTACATGCTGCAAACCATAGGTAAACAACTGACCAAGTGGCAGCATTTCATCTACTGGATGCTTGGATTGATTTTCTTGCATACGTTGTTTCCTCCTTTATATACTTTTGGGGGATTAGTACTTATTTCTTGCTTGCGTTCATCCCCATAAACACCTTTTCCGGAGTAATCGGCAAATGGGTTACTCTGGCACCGACCGCATTATATACAGCATGCGCAATAGCAGGCGGCGGCGTATTGATAACAACCTCACCAACCGATTTGGCACCAAACGGGCCTGTAGGCTCATAGCTTTCCTCAAATGCAACGGTTATCCTGCCAAAATCTTTACGGCAGGGAATTTTATACTGCATAAAGTTGCTGGTTTTAAGCTGACCGTACTCATCATAATGGACTTCTTCATACATGGCCATGCCAATTCCCTGGGCAATACCGCCTTCCACCTGGATTTTGACCAGATTGGCGTTAAGCATGGTGCCACAGTCGACAACAGCTACATAATCCACTACTTCAACCTTCCCGGTTCCTGGGTCAACTTCCACTTCTGCAAAACCGGCAATAAAAGGAGGCGGCGATATCGGCGAACCGTAGGTAGCATTGCCAACAAGCTGATTCTTATCAGTTCCCACAACAACTGACTCGGCCAACTTGCGAAGAGTGATAACCTTACTACCGTCAAGCGTTTTGAGTTCGCGTCCGTCAAATTTTATTTGTTCCGGCGTTACTTCCAGCACTTTGGCCGCATATTCAATAATCCGCTGTTTTAATTCCTCTGCCGCCTTGAGTACAGCCATACCGGTAACATACGCAGTGCTTGAGGCATAAGAACCAGGATCATAAGGTGAAACATCGGTATCGGCTGCATGCACGA
>Ga0316604_10001953_pt1 | contig 16884 bp, 17 predicted proteins | sample OWC_soil_day20_C_FD_207650 | JGI IMG/M metagenome (GOLD analysis project Ga0316604, IMG submission 207650) | Wetland soil microbial communities from Old Woman Creek delta, Ohio, United States - OWC_soil_day20_CT | ecosystem: Environmental > Terrestrial > Soil > Wetlands | place: USA: Ohio... | reverse complement strand
TGGCCGAAGTGCTCGGCGCCGACATCGAAATGGTCCGCCAGGGCATCGGCTCCGACCCGCGCATCGGCTACCACTTCCTCTACCCCGGCTGCGGCTACGGCGGCTCCTGCTTCCCGAAAGACGTCAAGGCCCTGATCGCCACCGCCCAGGACGACGCCGACATCACCCTCAAGGTGCTGACCGCCGTCGAAGAAGCCAATGACGCCCAAAAGCATGTGCTGACCCACAAGCTCAAGGCCCGCTTCGGCGACCTCAAGGGCAAGCACTTCGCCCTGTGGGGTCTGTCCTTCAAGCCCAACACCGACGACATGCGCGAAGCGCCGAGCCGTGAGCTGATCGCCGACCTCTTCGCCGCCGGGGCCACTGTCACGGCCTACGATCCGGTCGCCATGCACGAAACGCAACGCATCTTCGGCGACGAGCCGCGCCTGAACTACGCCGAGAACCCGATGGGCGCCCTCGACAATGCCGACGCCCTGGTCATCGTCACCGAATGGAAGGAATTCCGCAGTCCGGACTTCGACGCCATCAAGCAGACCCTGAAGAACCCGGTGATCTTCGACGGGCGCAACCTCTACGATCCCAAGCTGGTACGCGGGCTGGGCATCGAATATTTCGCAATCGGACGTTAAGACAGCGACTTTCAGCGAGGCCGGTGGGGAACACCCCTCCGGCCTTTTTATTTGAAGGATAATTGAGGCCTTCTCTAACAGGATTCAGGCTATGAGCATTATCGTCACCGGCGCCGCCGGCTTCATTGGCAGCAACTTTGTCCTCGACTGGCTGGCCCAGTCCGACGAAACCGTCATCAACCTCGATGACCTGACCTACGCCGGCAATCTGGAGAACCTGGCCAGCCTGAAGAACGACCCGCGGCATATCTTCGTCAAGGGCAGCATCGGCGATGCCGAACTGGTCGCCAAGTTGCTGGCCGAGCACCAACCGCGCGCCGTCGTCAATTTTGCTGCTGAATCGCATGTCGACCGCAGCATTCACGGCCCGGAAGACTTCATCCAGACCAACATCGTCGGCACCTTCCGCCTGCTCGAAGCCGTGCGCGCCTATTGGGGTGGGTTGGCTGACGACGCGAAAGCCGCCTTCCGCTTCCTGCACGTGTCGACCGATGAAGTCTACGGCTCGCTCGGTAAGGACGACCCCGCCTTCACCGAAACCCATCGCTACGAACCGAACAGCCCTTACTCGGCGAGCAAGGCCGCCAGCGACCATCTGGTCCGTGCCTACCATCACACCTACGGCCTGCCGGTACTGACCACCAACTGCTCCAACAACTACGGCCCCTACCACTTCCCGGAAAAGCTGATCCCGCTCGTCATCCACAACGCGCTGGCCGGCAAGCCGCTGCCCATCTACGGCGACGGCCAGCAGATCCGCGACTGGCTCTACGTCAAGGACCACTGCAGCGCCATCCGTCGCGTCCTCGAAGCCGGCCGCCTGGGCGAGACCTACAACATCGGCGGCTGGAACGAAAAGCCCAACCTCGACGTCGTCCACACCCTGTGCACCATTCTCGACCAACTCAGCCCGCGCGCCGACTGCCAGCCGTACAAGGCGCAGATCACCTACGTCAAGGATCGCCCCGGTCACGACCGCCGCTACGCCATCGACGCCAGCAAGATCGAACGCGAACTCGGCTGGAAACCGGCTGAAACCTTCGAGAGCGGCATCAAGAAAACCGTCCAGTGGTATCTCGACAATCAGGCTTGGGTCGCCAACGTCACCAGCGGTGCCTACCGCGAGTGGCTGGGCAAACAATACGGCGCCTGACATGAAAATCCTGCTCACCGGCAAGAACGGCCAGGTCGGCTTCGAACTGCAGCGCGCCCTGGCGCCGCTGGGCGAGATTGCTGCGGTCGACCACCAGGAATGCGATCTTTCCAACCCGGAAGCTATCCGCCAACTGATCGCCGACCTCAAGCCGCAAGTCATCATCAACCCCGCCGCCTACACCGCGGTGGACAAGGCCGAATCCGAACCCGCCCTGGCCCACGCCGTCAATGCCGTGGCTCCCGGCGTCCTCGGTGAAGCCGCCGCCCGCCGCGGCGCGCTGGTCATCCACTACTCGACCGACTACGTCTTCGACGGCAGCAAAGACGGCGCCTACCGTGAAGACGACACGCCCAACCCGCAAAGCGTCTACGGCCAGAGCAAACTGGCCGGCGAACAGGCCCTGCAGGCGAGCGGTGCCGATCACCTGATCTTCCGTACCAGCTGGGTCTTTGGCGCCCATGGCGGCAACTTCGCCAAGACCATGCTGCGTCTCGCCGCCGAACGTGACCGCCTGAGCATCGTCGCCGACCAGTTCGGCGCCCCGACCTCGGCCGCGCTGCTCGCCGACGTCACGGCGCAGATTCTCGGCCAGTACCAACGCCAGGGCCGGGCCGACTTCCCGTTCGGCCTCTACCATCTGGTCGCCTCTGGCTGCACCACCTGGCACGACTACGCCCAGACCGTTATCCGCGCCGCCCAGGCCGCCGGCCGGCCGCTCAAGCTATGCGCCGATGACGTGCTGCCCATCGCCACCCGCGACTACCCGCTCCCCGCACCACGCCCGGCCAACTCCCGCCTCGACACCGGCAAGCTCCGCCAGACCTTCGGGCTGACCCTGCCGGCCTGGCAAAGCGGCCTGGCCCACGTGCTGCAACAAATACTGTGATTGAAGGACAACTCCATGCGTAAAGGCATCATCCTCGCCGGCGGTTCCGGCACCCGGCTCTACCCGGTCACGCTCGCCGTCTCCAAGCAACTGCTGCCGATCCACGACAAGCCGATGATCTACTACCCGCTCACCACGCTGATGCTGGCCGGCATCCGGGACATCCTGATCATCTCGACGCCGCAGGATACGCCGCGCTTTCAGCAACTACTCGGCGACGGCAGCCAGTGGGGCCTCAACCTGCAATACGCCATCCAGCCTAGCCCGGACGGCCTCGCCCAGGCCTTCATCATCGGCCGCGACTTCGTCGGCAGCGGCGACAGCGCGCTGGTCCTCGGCGACAACATCTTCTACGGCCACGAGTTCGCCAACGACCTGAATGCCGCCGGCGCCCAACCGAGCGGCGCCACCGTCTTCGCCTACCACGTGCATGACCCGGAACGTTACGGCGTGGTCGAGTTCGACCAAGCCGGCCAGGCAATCAGCCTCGAAGAAAAGCCGACGCAGCCGAAATCGAATTACGCCGTCACCGGCCTCTACTTCTACGACAACCAGGTGCTCGACATCGCCCGCGATCTCAAGCCGTCGCCGCGCGGTGAGCTGGAAATCACCGACGTGAACCGCGTCTATCTCGAACGCCAGCAACTCAACGTCCAGGTCATGGGCCGCGGCCATGCCTGGCTCGATACCGGCACCCACGAAAGCCTGCTCGACGCCAGCCAGTTCATCGCCACCATCGAAAAGCGCCAGGGCCTGAAAGTGGCCTGCCCGGAAGAAATCGCCTATCGCAAGCGCTGGGTCGATGCCGGCCAACTGGAAAAACTCGCCCAACCGATGCTGAAGAATCCCTACGGCCAGTACCTGATGGGCATCCTGAAAGAAAAGGTGTTCTGATGCGCGCCACACCAACCGCCATTCCCGACGTGCTCGTTATCGAACCGAAAGTCTTCGGCGACGAACGTGGCTTCTTCTATGAGAGCTACAACGAGAAGGCCTTTCACGAAGCGACCGGGCTGAGCGTCCAGTTCGTGCAGGACAACCACTCAAAGTCGGCCAAAAATGTCCTGCGCGGCCTGCACTACCAGGTGCAACAGCCGCAGGGCAAGCTGGTGCGCGTCGTGCAGGGCGAAGTCTTCGATGTTGCGGTCGACATTCGAAAAGACTCGAAAACCTACGGCCAGTGGGTTGGCGAGATTCTTTCGGCCGACAACAAAAAGCAATTGTGGATTCCGCCGGGCCTGGCACACGGCTTCGTCGTGCTGTCGGAAACGGCCGAATTCCTCTACAAGACCACCGACTACTATGCGCCGGCCCATGAGCGCTGCATTGCCTGGAATGACCCGGATCTGGCCATTGCCTGGCCGATTGACGGAATGCCCTCGCTTTCAGCCAAGGATGCAGCAGGAATCACCTTTCGTGAGGCGGCCGGCTAACTCGGTAAACCCTTGGTGGCAGAGCCTTTGAGCAGTGGGGCGATAGCCCGTTAGTCTGTTCAGACTATTGGTCGCCCCGGGCTTTCTTGCTACCTTCCCATTGTCATTAACTTCCAATGGGTATGTCATGAAAAAGACATTACTTGCGCTGGCTTTTGCTGCTGCCCTGCCGGGCGCTGCTCAGGCCGCATCGTTCCAGGATATCGCCACGCTGAACTTCACGGCGACTTCCTCCAGCGCTTCCTTCCTGCTCTCCTGGGAAGATCTGATTTCCGCCAATGCCAAAAAAGGCTGGTCTACCGAAGTTGACGGCAAGTACTCGCTGACGCTGACCGACAGCATTACCAACCAGATTATTTTTAATAAAAATAATCTTGGTGATGCCGTTACCGGTGACCTCGCCGGCGTGACCTCGGGTTCCTTCGTCAAGACCTTCAGTTCCCTGTCTTCCGGTGCTGCTTACACGCTGAGCTTCATCGGTACCTGGAGCGGCCCGAACGGCGTCAATTGGGCAACCTCGGCGACCCCGTCGGTCAGCATGGCGCCGGTTCCCGAACCGGAAACCTACGCCATGTTCCTGGCTGGTCTGGGCATCATTGGCATGATCGCCAAGCGCCGCAAGAACGTCTGATCTTCAGGATCAGGCAGCAGGATGCCGCCTTCGGGCGGCTTTTTTTTGGCTGTTATGGAGTATTGCAGTGGCAAAAGGGATGATTCTGGCCGCCGGCCAGGGGACGCGGGTCCGCCCGCTGACGAAGGACTGGCCGAAACCTATGGTGCCGATTCTCGGCAAGCCGGTCATGGAATATCTGATCGAGCATCTGGTGCGTTACGGCATTACCGAGATCATGGTCAATGTGGCCTATCACCATAAAAAGATCGAAGAGTATTTCGGCGATGGCCGCCGTTGGGGCGCCAGCATCGGCTATTCCTACGAAGGCGTCGCCGATCACGGCGACATCATCCCCAAGCCCAAGGGTTCCGCTGGCGGCATGAAGGCGATTCAGGACTTCAGCGGTTTCTTTGATGAAACGACGCTGGTCATCTGTGGCGATGCAATCATCGACCTCGATATCGGTGCCGCCTTGTTCGAACACCGCAGCAAGGGCGCGCTGGCCAGTGTGGTGACCCTGGAGGTGCCGAACGAGCAGGTGCAGAACTACGGCATCGTGGTGGCCGACGACGATGGCAAGATCGAGTCCTTCCAGGAAAAGCCGAAGCCGGCGGAGGCCAAGTCGAACTTGGCCAGTACCGGTATCTATATTTTCGAGCCGCAGGTGCTGGATCTGGTGCCCTCGGGGATCGAGTTCGATATCGGTAGCCAGCTCTTTCCCTTGCTGGCCGAGAAGGGCTTCCCGTTTTACGCCCAGAGCCGGTTTTTCAACTGGATCGATATCGGTCGGGTTACCGACTATTGGTCGGTGCTGCAGCGCGTGCTGCGTGGCGAGGTGGCCGAGATGGACATGCCGGGCAAGGAGATCAAGCCGGGCGTCTGGGTTGGCCCGAATACGTCGATCAACTGGGATAGCTCGAAGATCGTCGGGCCGGTATATATCGGTTCCAGCGTCAGGATCGAGCCGGGTTGCTCGGTGATCGGCCCGGCCTGGATCGGCCACGGCAGCCATCTGCGCAAGGGGGCCAAGGTGATTCGCAGCGTGTTGTTCGAGTACACCCGGATCGGCGAGGGCATGGAATTTTCGGAAATGATCGTTTCGCCACGCTATTGCGTAGACCGGGCCGGCGAGACGACTTACGTTGGCGATGATCGCTGCAAATTGCGCTGGGGCGATGCCCGCGGGTGATTGTTGATGCTGCGATGCAGCACCTGTAGATGGCCTGTATATAAAGGTTCTACATTTTGGTGCTGCATTGCGGTATGACGTTTCGCTTAGTCCATTCGGGCTATTTTTGCCTTCCGGGTATGCCATTACTATGAACCCGTAAATTCTTTTGAGGGGTTCCACCATGACAATGCCTGTCGCTTTCAAGTCGCTGCTTGCCGTTGCTGCACTGACTGCTGCGTGTGCTGCCAACGCCAGCACCTATGTGCTGCCTCAAGGTGCCCCCGGTCTCTTCCAGGTTTCCGGCAGTACCTTTGAAGACAGCTTTACCTTTAATGTATCGACCCTGTCATCGCTGGCCGGTGGCGCTGGTTCCCGGGATCTCAATTTCGGTTTCGTGACCGTTCAGGCGCTGAATTTCAGCGAGCTTTCGCTGACCGGTCCTGGCCTGAATGTCAGCTATGCTGGCAATGCCGCAACCTTCAGCGCAGCCAGCCTCGGCGTCGGCAGCTACACGCTGACCGTCAAGGGCGCCGCCCCGTCCGGTGGCGGTTTGTATAGCCTGTACGGCAATCTGGCACCGGTGCCGGAACCCGAGTCGTATGCCATGTTCCTGGCGGGGCTGGGGATTGTTGGTGCCGTGGCACGTCGTCGTCGCAAGAGCATCTGATTTGCCCTTGTTGTGTTAAAAGCCGCCTGCGGGCGGCTTTTTTACATCCGGTTCGGGTAAATTTCCCTTAGAGTCACTGAGGGTGGATGTGCTCCGGATGCATTTGTGCTAGTGCCTGTTGGGCTTCCTTCGGCTACGCTAGTAATTGTTCGATTCTTGCAGGGTTTTATTCCGTCATGATTCTTCAGCCCGTCATTCTTTGTGGTGGTTCAGGTTCCCGGCTCTGGCCCCTTTCCCGCGAGCAGTATCCCAAGCAGCTGCTCAAGCTGACCGGCGAGCACACGATGCTGCAGGCCACGGCCTTGCGCCTGAACGGCATGCCCTTGGGGGCAGGGGATCGTCTGGCCACGCCCTTGCTGGTCGGAAATGAGGAATATCGTTTCCTGATTGCCGAGCAGTTGCGTCAGGTCGGCATGCCGCACGCGCCGCTGCTGCTTGAGCCTTGTGGGCGCAATACGGCGCCCGCCTTGTCTCTGGCCGCGCTGGCCGCCCAGGCGGGAGGTGAGGATCCGGTGATGCTGGTGATGCCGGCCGATCACGTCATTCTCGATGAAAACGCATTCCGTCAGGCTGTTGCCAAGGCTGCGCAACTGGCCGAGATGGGCAAGCTGGTCACTTTTGGCATCGAACCGAATGCGCCGGAGACCGGTTACGGCTATATCCGCCTCGGCGAGATGGAGGGGGATGCCCGTCTGGTGCAGCAGTTCGTCGAAAAGCCCGATCAGGCGACGGCCGAGCAATATCTGGCTTCGGGTCAGTATTTGTGGAACGGCGGCATCTTCGCGATCAAGGCTTCGACCTGGCTGAGCAAGATGGAGCAATGCCGCCCCGATATCGCGGCGGCTTGTCTGAAGGCTTTTGAGGGCCGGCAGCAGGATAACGATTTTCTGCGTCCGGACAAGGCGGCCTTCGCAGCCTGTCCGTCCGATTCGATCGACTATGCCGTCATGGAGCGCTTGGCCTGCCTGGAAAAGAATACCGGCGAGGTTGCGGTGGTGCCGCTGGCGGCAAAATGGTCGGATGTCGGAGCGTGGAGCGCGCTGTGGGAGATCGGGGCGCATGATGCCGACGGCAATGTGCTGATGGGCGATGTGCTGGCGCTCGATACGAGCGATACGCTGGTGGTCGGCGATAGTCGCCTGATTGCCTGTATCGGCCTGAAGGACGTGGTTGTCGTTGAAACGCCGGATGCCCTGCTGGTGGCAGACCGCAAGCAGATCCAGAAGGTCAAGGACATCGTTGGCCGGCTGAAGGCTGATTCGCGCACCGAATTTGCCGCACACCGCAAGGTGTACCGCCCGTGGGGTTATTACGACAGCATCGATGCCGGCCCGCGCTTCCAGGTGAAGCGCATTGTCGTGAATCCGGGGGCGAGTCTCTCGCTGCAAATGCATCATCATCGCGCCGAGCACTGGATCGTGGTTTCCGGCACGGCGCGTGTGACGCGGGGCGAGGAGTCGCTGCTGGTTTCGGAAAATGAATCCACCTATATCCCGCTCGGTACGCTGCATCGCCTTGAAAATCCGGGAAAATTGCCGCTCGAGATGATCGAGGTGCAGTCCGGCAGCTATCTGGGCGAAGACGATATCGTGCGCTTCGAAGATCGTTACGGGCGCTAGGCGGATGGCTGCGCATCCCGACTGGGTGCGTAGCCGCTTCTGGCTCGTGCTGGCGATACTGGGTGTCGCCGCCTTGTTTGTCCTGGGGGCGCAGCCGTTTGCGGTGGGTATCGTTCCGCCGCCTTTCGACAAGCTAGCTCATGCCGTGGCCTTCGCCATCCTGTTTCTGGTGCTGGACAGTGCGCTGGTGCTGCCGCTTTGGCTGGCGCTCTGTATTCCCCTACTGATTTCGGCGATGGACGAGTTGCATCAACTCGTTTTGCCGGGCCGTGAGCCCGGGCTTGGCGACTGGCTGGCGGGGATGTTGGGGGTTTTTGCCGCGGCGATCCTGCGTGCCGCTTGGCGCCGCCGTTAAGCCTCGGCGCCCGCTGTTCAGTTGTAGTCGTTGACAGTTTCAGGAAGGCCGTTGCTGGCAATGTCTTCGAGTTTGCCAACGGCCTGGGCGCGGTTGCTGACGTTTATCTTCTTGTAGATCCGCTGCAGGTGGTTCTTGACGGTGAAGGAACTGATGTCGAGGATCATGCCGATCTCGATATTGGTCTTGCCGCTGCGAACCCACTCCAGGATTTCCAGTTCGCGAGTGGTCAGGCCGGCTTTGATCAGCGAGTTGAGCAGGGTTGGGGCTGCGACTTGCTCGGGCTCGAAGACCGGTAAACCATCGATTTTCCGGACTGCAGCGTCGACGTGCGGGAGGACGAGCTCGAACAGTTTTCTTTCAGTGTCCGAAAATCCATGATCGTGCCGGAGCAGGATGTACAGGTGATCCGCGTTGAATCGCGTGTCTGGAATTGCATGGAATAAGATATGTTTCATCAGGCGTAATTCTGTGTGCAGCTCAGAAACATCGAGATTGCTGCCACAACCTTCTGAAATCGAGGCGGATGTTACCCGCCCGCCACCGTCCGACCAGTGCTGATGAACCCCGGCTCTGAAGTCGCGTATGCTGCTGTGCGGCAATTTGGCAGTACGGATTCCGGGAATTGCCGAGACGATGTCGTAGTGATATGTCTCGCCGCCGATCGCGCCGCTGAACGAGATGAGAACATCATGTGGAATGGCTTCCTGGAAATCCCCTTGCAACCAGAGAAGGAGTTGAAAATGACTCTGGATGGACAAGGAGTTCCGCATGATTCTGACGACAAGATCGGGATCGAAGGCGGTGTCGGACAATGCCATTTGTGTTTTTGGCTACCCTTTTGAATGAGTCGACATATTATCAATCCCTCGTTCGTCTTCGGCATTAAATATTTCACAGTGTTTCGCAATGCTGCGTTGCAGCATGACGTTGGAGTTGGTATACAATCGGCTTGATACCAATCGGATAATAATTGCGATTTAATTCCATGAACATATTGTCTTCGTCCAGATTCGGTGGCGTCACTGCGAACCGTCCATTTTTGGGTATGGAGCGTGTTGGCGGGGCACTTTTCCGGCTTTCCGAGTCGCTCGTTGACCCGGTGTCCGTGCTTGCCACCTTGTTCGGTCTGATGCTCTGGTTCCGCGATGATCAGTATGCGCACTACGCGGTGCTTGGCGTGCTTGTCTTTTCGCTGACCTTTCCCGGCAAGAGCCTGATTCAGGAGAGTGTGCTGGGCAGTATTCGCGAGGTTGTCCTCAGTTGGGCGGGGATTGCCGCACTATTGATATTTTTTGGCCTGGCAACGGGCTTGTACACGCTTTTCCCCGAAGAGGTCTTGCTCAATTGGTTCTGGATGGCACCGACGGCACAGTTGTTCAGCCATTTCCTGTTTCGTCTGGTCACCCCGGCCGTTCTTGCGGCAAGCGGTTTTCCCAAGCGGGCGGTTGTCGTCGGCTGTAACGAGTTGGGCCGCCATCTGGCGGGCGAAATCGATGCGCATCCGATGCAGGGCATCAAGCTGGATGGTTATTTTGATGACCGCTTGATCGAGCGTCTGGATATCGGTCATGGCCGACTGATCGGTCGTTTCTCGGACGTGGCGAACTACGTCAAGGAAAACGATATCGACATCATTTATCTGGCGCTGCCGATGGCGACGCAGCCGCGTATTCTCTCGCTGCTTGAGTCGCTGAACGATACGACGGCCTCGGTCTATTTTGTCCCGGATATCTTTGTCACCGACCTGATTCAGGCACGGATGGATGCGGTTGGCCGGGTGCCCGTGGTGGCCGTTTGCGATACGCCATTCTCCGGCCTGAACGGCATCGTCAAGCGGCTCAGCGACATTGTGCTGTCGCTGCTGATTCTGCTGCTGATTTCCCCGGTGCTGCTCGTGGTGGCCGCTTTGGTCAAAATGAGTTCGCCGGGGCCGATCATCTTCAAGCAGCGACGCTATGGTCTGGATGGCAAGGAGATCATGGTCTACAAATTCCGCTCGATGACGGTCTGCGAGGATGGGCCGAATGTTCCCCAGGCGCGCAAGGGTGATGCGCGGATCACCCGGGTTGGTGCGGTGCTGCGCAAAACTTCGCTGGACGAGTTGCCGCAATTCCTGAATGTCTTGCAGGGGCGGATGAGCATTGTCGGACCGCGGCCCCATGCGGTTGCCCACAACGAGATGTACCGCAAGCTGATCAAGGGCTACATGGTGCGTCACAAGGTCAAGCCCGGCATTACCGGTTGGGCACAGGTCAATGGCTATCGCGGCGAGACGGAAACGCTGGACAAGATGCAGGCGCGTATCGATTACGACCTGGAGTACCTGCGCAACTGGTCGCTGCATCTGGATATCTACATCATTGTTCGAACCGTCCTGCTGGTCTTCAAGGATGCGAGTGCGTATTGAACGTGGTCGCGTGAGGCGGGCTTCCGCGGTGAGCAGGCTAGGCCGCGCAGTATCGCTGGGCGTTTTGCTGCTCGCTGTGCAGCCCATTTTGCATCCGGCCGCCGCCCTTGAGCGTGCTCGGCAGACGGAACCTTCTGCCACGCGCTTGCCGGTTCAAAAACGATTGCCCGAACCCAGCCCCTTTCGTCTTGAGATCCAGCGTTCGGAGTACCGGATTGCTTCCGGAGCGCCGTTGCCGACAGTGAAATCGGCGGCGGCACAAGGTCTGTCGCCGATGATCGAGCGGCATGCCGTCGCCCGGGGGCTTGATCCAGCGTTGGTGCATGCGGTGATCAAGGCCGAGTCCGCCTATCGGCCGGAGGCTGTTTCGCCGAAGGGGGCGGTCGGGCTGATGCAGGTCATGCCGGCGACCGGCCGGCGCTTCGGGGTAAGCGACCTGGAGCAGCCGGAGAGCAATTTGAAGGCGGGGACGACTTACCTTCGCCATCTGCTGGATCGCTTTGACAATGTGCTCTTGGCACTGGCCGCGTATAACGCGGGGGAGGGGGCGGTGCGCCGCTTCGGCAATGCGATCCCGCCTTATCCGGAAACCCGGGGTTATGTTCAGGAGGTGCTGCGGAGCTATGGCAAGGTCGGGCCAGAAAAACACGTGCCGCAGGTATATGTTGAAGGCGTTCGCCTGGCCGATGGTGATCTCGCTTCCTATCGGCTGATTGACCCTACTCGTCGCTAGTTGAACTTTTGGCTGGCGTGTCAGGCGCAGATGGCGTCTGGATCGAGGGCGACCCGGTTGCGCCCGGCGCGTTTGGCGCCGTAGAGCTTGCTGTCGGCGGCCAGCAGCAACTGCTGAGGCGCCAGGTCGGTGGAAGGGAGGCCGGTGGCAATGCCAAAGCTGCAGCTGACCAGCCCGCCAACCCCTTGTTCGTGTGGAATTCCCAGTTCGCGTGCCGAGCGCCGCATGCGTTCGGCGACGGCGAGGGCGCCATGACTGTCGGTGCCGGGCAGGATGGCGGCAAACTCTTCACCACCGTAACGGGCGACGGTGTCTTCGACCCGAAACAGCGATTCGTTGAGGGCGCCAGCCACGGCGCGCAAGCAGGTGTCGCCCGCCTGGTGACCATAGAGGTCGTTGAATTGCTTGAAGAAATCGACATCGCCAATGATGATGCTTAACGGGCTTTCCTGGCGGATGCAGCGTTTCCATTCGATGGCCAGCGTTTCGTCAAAATGCCGGCGGTTGGGAATGTTGGTCAGGCCGTCGAGGAGGGCGGTTTCCTTGAGTCTGCGGTGCGCCTGGTGTACCGCCTTTTGCATGCTGGCGATGCGCAGCATGGCGCGTACCTTGGCTAGCAGTACAACTTCCGAAATCGGCTTGTAGAGGAAATCGTCACCGCCGGCGAGGATGCCTTGCGCCAGTTGCTCTTCGTCCTGGACTGTGGAGAGAAAGATGATGGGGGTCCAGTTGGACAGGCCGGATTGATCGAGGCTTGATTCCAGAGCGCGTATTTCCTTGGCCAGGGCAATGCCGTCGGTGTCGTGCAGGGATATGTCCAGCAGGACCATGCTTGGTGCGTGGCGCTGGAACAAGCGAAAAGCTTCGGCGCCGGTGGCGGCGCCCAAGGGCTGAACTTCAGGAAGCTGCGACAGGCATTCGCAAATCAGGGTGCGATGGGCTGCAGAGCGATCGATGACCAGTACGGTTTGTCTCTCTGTGTCGTCCATTGGAGGTCTGAATGCCGGGGCTATGCGGTTTGGCGGGGTGTTTTTGCCCAACCATCATATCACTCCCGGCTGTGCGCTGGCGCCTCTGCGTGGTGGCTTGGCAGCGGGGTCTCGGCGAGGCCGCTGGTTTCGCTGAAATATCCGCATAGAGGGCAAACCTGACCCGGCGCGCAGTCGTGTTCGCGAGCGCATTCAGCCTGGGTTTCGTCGGTCAGGACCATCTCGCGGACCACTTCGCAACGGGCGATGGGGGAATCGAATATCGACATGGCAATTGCCTCCGTTTATCAAATGAATTTTTCTACTTGTATCTTCAATTTAGTTGTGAAGTCCCGAAATTGCCATCCGTCATTTTGGTGCTGCTATCTAAGCCTTGCCGGCTCGGGTTAAGATGATGTTTTTCTCCATACGCTACCGTCTGGAGAGGGCGTTCTGTTTTGCAGGTTTTTCGAAGAGAGAGAAGGAGATAGCAGCTATGCAGATCAAGGATAAAGTCTTTCTGGTCACCGGCGCCGGTTCGGGGCTGGGCGCGGCGACGGCGCGGACGCTGGTTGAAGCCGGTGCAAAAGTGGTGCTGGCCGATTTGAATCGCGAGGCCGGAGAAAAGCTGGCTGCCGAGTTGGGAGGTGGCGCGAAATTTGTCGAAACCGATGTGGCGAGCGAGAGTTCTGCGGTCAACGCGGTGCAAACGGCAATTTCCAGCTTTGGTGGCCTGCATGGCCTGGTCAATTGCGCCGGTGTGGCGCCGGCTGAAAAGGTCGTCGGCAAGGAAGGGCCGCACTGCCTGGAAAGCTTTGCCAAGGTTATCAACATCAATCTGGTCGGCACCTTCAACATGATCCGCCTGGCGGCGGAGGCGATGATGAAGGGCGAGCCGGATGCCGGCGGCGAGCGTGGCGTGATCGTCAATACCGCGTCGGTTGCCGCCTATGAAGGCCAGTTGGGGCAGGCGGCCTATGCCGCTTCCAAGGGCGGGATTGTCGCTTTGACGTTGCCGGTGGCGCGCGAACTGTCGCGCAGCGGTATTCGCTGCGTCACCATCGCCCCGGGCATCATGGAAACGCCGATGTTGCTCGGCATGCCGGCGGAAGTCCAGGAGTCGCTGGGCAAGATGGTTCCCTTTCCTTCGCGCATGGGCAAGCCGGCCGAGTATGCCGCGCTGGTCAAGCACATTGCCGAGAATAGCTATTTGAATGGTGAGGTTATTCGCCTGGATGGTGCCATCCGGATGGGTGTCAAATAAACTATACTTCGGCTCCGCCATTGACCAAAAAGGCACTTCGGTGCCTTTTTTATTTGCATGTCTGAAGACTCCTGCTACCACTGCGGCCAACCGATTCCTGACGATGTAGATTTGCCGGTCACGGTGGCCGGTCTGCCGCGTGCCATGTGCTGCTATGGCTGCCAGGCGGTGGCGCAGTCGATTGTAGACAACGGTCTGGCGGACTATTACCGGAGTCGCGATGCGTTGCCCGAGTCGCCGCGCGAGGCGATGCCGGCGATCCTCGAGCAGTTGGCACTCTACGATCATGTCGATTTCCAGAAAAGTTTCGTCAAGGCGCTGGGCGAGAGCGAGCGCGAGGCCTCGCTGCTGCTCGAGGGCATCACCTGCGCGGCCTGCATTTGGCTCAACGAGCAGCACGTTGGCAAGCTGCAGGGCGTAACAGCGGTCAATATCAATTATGCGACGCGTCGGGCCCGCGTCCGCTGGGATGAATCGCAGATCAAGCTGTCCGACATTCTGGGGGCGATCGCCGCCATCGGCTACCGCGCCTATCCCTACGATGCCGCCAAGAACGAGGAGATTTCCCGCAAGGAGCGGCGCGAGGCGATGTGGCGCCTGTGGGTGGCCGGTTTTGGCATGATGCAGGTGATGATGTATGCCTACCCGGTATATATCGCCAACGGCGACATGACGGCCGATATTGAAAGCCTGATGCGCTGGGCCAGCCTGCTGCTGACGCTGCCGGTCATTTTCTATTCGTCGGCCCCGTTTTTCCGCAATGCCTGGCGTGATCTCAAGTTGCGCCGGGTCGGCATGGACGTGCCGGTAGCGCTCGGAGTAGGGGCGGCCTTCGCTGCCAGCCTGTGGGCAACGCTGGTCCAGTCCGGCGAAGTGTATTTCGATTCGGTGACGATGTTTGTCTTCTTCCTGCTTGGCGGGCGCTATCTGGAGATGAACGCGCGCCAGAAGGCTTTGGGCGTGACCGAGGCGTTGGCCAAGCTGTTGCCGGCCTTTGCCCAAAAAATGCCTAATTTTCCGGTCGACCGCAGCACCGAGCAGCGTGTCGTGGCCGATTTGCTACCCGGGGATTACGTCCTGGTGCGGGCCGGTGATATCGTGCCGGCCGACGGCCGGATTGTTGAGGGCGTCAGTTGTGCCAACGAGGCCTTGCTGACCGGCGAAAGCCGGCCGGTGGCCAAGGTGCCGGGCGATCCGGTGACCGGTGGTTCGATCAATGCCGAAAGTCCGCTGGTGGTTCGCGTCGAGCAGGTCGGCGACGGGACTCGTCTGTCGGCCATCATCCAGTTGATGGAGCGGGCGGCGACCGAAAAGCCGCGCATTGTTGAAATGGCCGATCGTATTGCCAGTATCTTCGTTGCAGTCTTGCTACTGCTGGCCGTGCTGGTTGCGCTTGGCTGGTATTTCGTTGATCCAGCCAAGGCCTTGTGGATTACGGTCTCGGTGCTGGTGGTGACCTGTCCGTGCGCCTTGTCGCTGGCGACGCCGATTGCGCTGACTGTTTCGGCTGGCGCGCTGGCCAAGGATGGTTTGCTGGTGACGCGCGGCCATGCCATTGAAACGCTGGCGCGGGCGACCCATTTTGTCTTCGACAAGACCGGAACCCTGACTAGCGGGCGGATGCATCTTTGCGGCGTGCAGGCGACGGCGGATCTGAGCGAGCTCGAATGTGTCGCGATTGCGGCTGCCCTTGAACAATCCTCCGAACATCCGGTGGCTGCCGCGCTGCGTCAGGCGGCCGGCAGTGGCTTGCCGACGGCGGAGCAGGTGCTCAGCGAGCCGGGCCAGGGCGTCGAGGCGCTGGTCGGTGGCCGGAAATTCCGGATTGGCCGACCAGACTATGCGCTGGCGCTGTCCGGGGCGACGTTGCCGAGTGCGGCGGTCGACTGGCTGGAAAGCGGTGAAACCGTGGTGCTGTTGGCCGATAGTCATGGCTGTCTGGCCCTTTTTCGGATCGGCGACGAAGTGCGTCCCGAGTCGAAGGCCCTTGTCGGTGAGTTGCGTGCCGCCGGGCGGCATGTATTGTTGCTGACCGGTGATGCGCCGTCGGTTGCCCGGCGGGTGGCCGGTGAGCTGGGGATCGATGACGTTCGGGCGGGGGTCACGCCGCAGGGCAAGTACGCCTGTGTCAAGGAGCTGCAGGCGGCGGGGGCGGTGGTGGCGATGGTCGGCGATGGGGTCAACGATGCGCCGGTACTGGCGCAGGCGCAGGTTTCGGTGGCAATGGGGGGCGGGGCGCAGTTGGCCCGGACACAATCGGATTTCGTGCTGCTTTCCGAAAATCTCGATCACCTGCGCTACGGCTTGCGCCGGGCTCGACGGACCCTGCTCATTATCAGGCAAAACCTGTGGTGGTCCTTCGCGTACAATTTTGTCGCCTTGCCGCTGGCCATTGCCGGCTATGTAACGCCTTGGCTGGCGGGGATCGGCATGTCGGCCAGTTCTTTGCTCGTCGTGCTCAATTCGCTGCGCATTCAGCGCCTGGAGAAAGACTGATGGAAAGTATCTACCTGCTGATTCCGATTTCGGTCATCCTAGTTTTCGGTATCGCCCTTGCCTTCTGGTGGTCGGTGCGCAGCGGCCAGTTCGATGATCTCGAGGGGCCGGGCTTCCGGGTCTTGATGGATGACGATGAGCGTCCGCCGCCGGCGCAAAATGCCACTCAGTCAAACGGCAACAATACGGAGAAGATTTGACCTGCGTCAACGCCTCGAACCCGATTGCTGGGCATTATTCGGGCGATGCGAGGCGAGTGCCTGGCAAAAATTCTCTGTTGGGGTTGGGGTGCGTTACGACGCACCCTTTTTTTGTCCACGCAAAGCGCGAAAGTGGCGCCAATGCTAGGTATTTCGGACTATTTCCGGCTAGATAATCGGTAGATTGATCTAGGTCAAAACCCCGCTATTAATCTAGAATACCATCCGCTTTTATGCGCCGCCTTGGGTTCAGGGAGGTGGACATTCTGTTTTTCATTAAC
>Ga0316604_10001952_pt1 | contig 16890 bp, 11 predicted proteins | sample OWC_soil_day20_C_FD_207650 | JGI IMG/M metagenome (GOLD analysis project Ga0316604, IMG submission 207650) | Wetland soil microbial communities from Old Woman Creek delta, Ohio, United States - OWC_soil_day20_CT | ecosystem: Environmental > Terrestrial > Soil > Wetlands | place: USA: Ohio... | reverse complement strand
CAGAAAAACCACACCCAATGGTATTAATCATTGTTTTAATTTCAGCGTTGGCCAATACCTTATCGATGGAAGCCTTCTCCACATTCAAAATTTTACCACGAATGGGCAGTATAGCCTGGTACTGTCGGTTTCTGGCCGTCTTGGCAGAGCCGCCGGCCGAATCTCCCTCGACAATAAATATTTCACATCTGGAAGCATCCCTGCTTTCACAGTTAGCCAGCTTTCCGTTGCTGTCAAAAGAAAATCTTGACTTGCTGAGCATATTGGTCTTGGCTTTTTCTTCTGCTTTACGGATCTTCGCTGACTTTTCCGCGCAGCTGATAACGGATTTAAGCACTTCCAAGTTCCGGTCAAAATATCGCTGCAGCTCATCGCCTGCCACAGTAAAAACTGCCTTTGTGGCGTCTGCGCTGGCAAGCTTTGTTTTCGTCTGTCCCTCAAAGATGGGGTCGGGATGCTTGACTGCAATCACTGCAGTCAGACCGTTTCTCGTATCTGCTCCTGTGAAATTCGTGTCCTTTTCCTTTAATATACCGAGTTCTCTGGCATAGCTGTTAATCAGCTGGGTAAAACGGGTTTTAAAACCAGCTAAATGGGTTCCGCCCTCCTGGGTGAATATATTGTTACAGAAACCAAGTATGTTTTCTTCAAAGGTATCCACAAACTGAATGGCTGCTTCCACTTCCACTTTATCAACAATTCCCTTAAAATAAATCGGATCATGGACAGCTTCTTTTCCAGCGTTTAATTCCTTTACGTAAGCAACGATTCCTTCCGGCTCATAAAATTCCACTTTTTCCTGCTCTCCTGCTCTCTTGTTAGTATAAGAGATATGAAGATTGGGATTTAAGTATGCCGTTTCGTGAAGACGGCTTTTCAGCCAATCCGCCTTGAAACGTATCTTTTCAAATATAGTCTCATCAGGAAGGAAATTGATTTCCGTTCCTGTCTCTCTGGTTTTTCCCAACGTAGGAAGCAGGCCATCCATCAGCTCCACCGTTGGTATGCCCCGCTCGTATTTGTCATAATGAATCAGACCATCTTTATATACTTTGACACTCATGTAATCAGACAAGGCATTTACCACGGAAGAACCTACACCATGAAGTCCTCCGCTGGTTTTGTATGCATCGTTGTCAAACTTACCGCCTGCATGTAGGGTAGATAAAACCACTCGTTCCGCTGAAACACCTTTTTTATGCATCTCAACCGGAATGCCACGGCCAGAGTCTTTGACTGTACAGGACCCATCGGCCTCCAGTGTCACCCAGATCTGATTACAGAAACCTGCCAGGTGCTCGTCCACTGCGTTATCAACAATTTCATAAATCAGATGATTCAGTCCCTTTGTCCCAACACTTCCTATATACATTCCCGGACGTTTCCGTACCGCCTCAAGGCCTTCCAGCACGGTAATACTGTCCGCATTATACTGCGTTTTCGCCATGTTACTCCTCCACATCTTGTATTATCAAATCTCATTATACAATGGTTTTTCCATTTTTGGCAAGTTTATGGGGAATTTTTTACCAATTTTCAGAAAAACCTATTGTAATAATAAAGTCTATTGTGGTATAATACGGAATGTGTCAAACAATAGCATGCAGATATAGTTCATTGGTAGAACATCAGCTTCCCAAGCTGAGGAGGCGGGTCCGATTCCCGTTATCTGCTTAAACCTTTGATTTACAAGGAAAAAGAGGGCTTCCGGAATATTCTGGATTGCCCTCTTTTTGGAGTCTCTATCACCCATTTCTGGAATTTTAGAAAATGCTACTTACAATTCACGTTAAAGGTACGTAATTTCAGTTAGATCAATACCCCAATTCCTCATCCACAAAGATAATTTCACACTTCATACTCAATGGTACACGTTCAATTACCGATATAATACGGCAAATCCGGTTAGGACTGTCACAATCATAACATTTGTCTCCCTTAACTGCACATGGGGTTTTTGCTCCCAATCGTTTGGCATTCAAGGGGGCTGCTATATTTTTACACCGGGAATAAGCTTCACCAATATTTGCTGTAATTTTATTTCTTCCTATAATGATATAACAGGATTGAGGTCCAAAAGCAGTCATTGCAACACGATTTCCCGTAGCGTCGATATTTACAATCTCCCCAGTCTCCGTTATTGCATTTGCACTGGATATATAAATGTCTGCGCAATTTGCAAGTCTTCGCACTGCCATGCCAGGAACCTTATTGTGCCATACAACAGCATTTTTCTGTTGCAGGGCCTCAAACAATCCCATTTCCTTCAAAGTTTCACTTCCGCCAAATCCGATGGTTTGATTTTGTAAAAGATCGGTAAGGTAATAACAGGCTTCTTCCTTTGTAGAAAACACCTGTGTTGTGAACCCATGCCGCTCAAAGTTCTTTCTTATCTGCGAATATTCCATAGACTCATCTCCATTTTAAATTCCATTTCTTATCTATTTGTTTATAGAAACAGGATACCATCAAACCTGCAAACTATCAACATTAACATTCAATGTGCTCGAATAAGTTAACCTTCTTCTGCAGGAAATTTCTGTTCCCTTAACCACTTTCTTAGTATTTCAGTATTAATATCACCAAGGTCAATTCCTCCTGCTTTTATACCTAGTGCCGCAGCCGTACCTGCTGCCTGTCCGGTAGCAAAACAGGCACTCATAATACGTATGGAAGACATCATGATACGATCCGCACTGATGATCCGTCCTGCAACAGCTAAATTTTTAAGCCCTTGGGGAATTAAACAACGGTATGGAATCCCATAGCATTCGCCATTCTTATACTTGGAAGTCTGATATAGTTTCTCATTCTTTCCACTTTTTTCAGGCAGCGCTGCATGAATGTCAATCGGGTAGGAATAGTAAGCAATTGCATCCGGAAAATCGGCTCTGTTTAAATAATCCTCTTTTGTCAATGTATAGCTGCCTTTTATTCTTCTTGATTCCCGTATCCCAAGGCCGGGACCACTTGAAGCCAGCACACATTTCTCCATTCCCGGGACGTATTCTCTTAAAAACGTTATGAGCTCTGGTAAGTTTCTTCTGGCTTCCATTTCAGCCTGGCTTTTGTTCCACGGATCTAAAGGCTTTAAATCATAAACATGACCGAAATTTAGTCCTGCTATTCCATCTGCCTGTAAAGCCATCCCCCCTACCTTGGTCTCATTTAATGGAAAACGTCCATCTTTTTTTGCTTTTTCCGATGCAACCGAAAGATTCCCGTTTTCCCCTTCTTTATTAACGTAGTCCATAAACCGATTCACATCAATGTTTGCAACACGGAAACAAAGTGTCCCTGACTGTACCCTGCCGTCCTCATCTCCATATTCCCACATCGCTCCTGCCATCGCTGCCAAATCCCCATCCCCGGTACAGTCGATAAAGTAGTCAGCCTCAATCCATTTAAATCCTCCTTTGTTGCAGACTCTGACTGCTTCGATTTTACCATCTTTATATCTGACTTCTGTGACTGTTGTGTGAAACAGCACATCACAGCCGCTGTCCACTACCAGATTATCCATGGCTCGTTTTAAATGCTCCGGATCGATGGGATACCAGTCTATTCCATCTATGCGGTCTGGCTTCCGGTCATAAAAAGGACTTTCATATCCATCTTTTTTTAGCGCCTCTAAAATTTCCCGTCCAATTCCTCCAATTAAATCCTGTTCCCCATTTGTAAAAGGGCCAAACGCAGGTACACCGGCTATGGTTGCCATACCTCCGAAATAGGCTTCCTGTTCAATTATCAATGTATTACAGCCATTTCTGGAAGCTGCTACAGCCGCTGCCACTCCTGATGGACCTCCTCCTGCCACGATTACATCATATTGCTCTTTCATGCTGCAAAACTCCTTTTCCTCTTCCTGTTAATTGGTCTGCCAGATTCGCCCCCATACGGATATGTCCGTTATCAGAAGGGTGAAGCAGATCTGTGCTTAAATACGTGAAATTCTTTAATATCTCTTCCCCTTTCACCAAATGAAATCTATGATCTCCCACTTTTAATACCGTCTGTCTTACTATTTCCTTAAAACTGCGGTAATGCCGATAATAAGCGGAGTCCTGATCCAGTGCAATAAGGCCTTTGTTCGGAAACATATCAATCACAAAAATGTCTCTGGCCCGGCTTTTCTTTAAAGTCTCCAGAAGATATTCCACTCGCTTACAGGTCTCTTCTTCATCAAAAAATATTACCATATTCACACCAATTACCAGAGAAAGAACATCCACAGAAAGTTCTGCCAGATAGTCAGCCACTTCCCTTTCGCACAAACAGGAGCCAGAAAGGCCTTTGTTCATCACATCCCAGCCCGCTGTCACCGCCGCCTGGTTTATATAACTGTTGGAATACAGGTTTGTCACACTTCCGCATGTAATGGATGATCCACATTGTGGAATTCGATGCCATAGTCAATCATAATATTAACTTCCTTTCTCTTCCATCTGCCTCCTTTACATGAATCATCATAATTCCGTTTGACGCTTCAAATGATACTGCGTCCACTTTACAGGCTCCGTCACTACTGGTAATCACATGAGCAAACATTGCCTCTCCTCCAAAAGAGCGCTCAATCCTGTAGTTAATATCCGATACCGAAGGATTATCCGGCCCTTTTGCGCTAAATACAGTCTGACCAAATCCATAGCCAAATATATGAGTTATCACTTCCCCATCCTGATAAGCAGTTACGATGGTACCGTCTGCTATGGCCTCTTGAACGGAATGAAGATGCTTAAATGGCTTTTTTATAGAAAAACCCTCTGCTGGACGGCCGTTAAACGTTAACAGGTTTTCTCCCGAAACATGCATAACCCAATCAATTGCTAAATCAGGGTCTGCTCCTGTTACCAGAAAAACCTCTGCAAAATAATCATCCGTCCAGGCAATTTTTCTTGCCATTTTAACAGATCTGTAATGTTCTTCCTTCCACTGTACAATGGTAAAGCTGTCGGGCATGGTATAAGGAGCAGTCCAGTCTGCTTCTGCCTCTGCATAAATAACCCCATCCAGTTCCTCATACCGCTTTAGGACTGCGTTTACCGGCGCCTGATTTTCTTCCCCAATCATCACGGTGTTGTGAGACCCTGTATTTTTATAATAATCGTAATGCAGTAAGGCACCATATCCGGTGGTACCAAGGTCGGGTGAGATCCTCTTTCCATAAGCCAGATAACTAATGTCCAGCCGGTCGTAATGATCGTGCTCTCCACCATAGCTGTCATGCTTAAACAGCAGATACCGCCCATGGGAACCTCTTAAAATGGTATTTCCACTGAGTCCTTCATTTACATGATAATTTTTAAACGAATGACTACACGAGGGCAGCTCATCCACACCATAGATATAAGCTTCCATATTATCCCGTTTTTCATTTTTATATAATTGGTTTAAAATATATAAAAGTTTCTTCCCTCCCATCTCACGATAAGCAAACTCGTAGAGATAGAGACTGGAAGATGTATGTCCGTAGTTTGTATCATTTAACATTGGAATCCGGAATTGTGGCTCTAAATATTCCACTAATAGCTCCATCATGGCCTTATAATTGGGATGACTGATATGGCTGTGTGGAGTATGCAGAGCAAACTTTTCATATGCAAAAAAACTGGTTAACGCGTAAAAATGGTAACCAAAGGCTCCCTCAAACCACATATGATTGGGAAGCATTCCATGCTCCAGCTGATAAAGAAGGCCATACGATTCATAAACGGCAAATCTAACATAGGAATCCATATGAAAAATCAGCCCGATAATGGCTATAGCAGAATTAATAATTACCTCATGGTTATGTAACTGATTATGGCGGTGTTCCATGAGAAATTCAGCACCTGGAAGCAGCATGCCATCCCGGATAAAAGTCTGCTCTGCCTTCGTCATTACATCGGATAAAAGATCATAGGTCATAGCAAAGCTTCTGAGAAAATTGGCCTCATCAAGAGTCTGGGCGCCTGATTTTCCAGGACCATTATAAGGGATGTCTCCATGCACCTCGTAATCTTTATAATATTGGGAATACTCTGTCATGATAGAGATTGCCTTTTTTGCATAAGACTCTTCTTTGGTAATCAGGTATAAGAGTCCCATTTTAAATGCAGCAGTATAATTTCTGGAGTTTATGATTCCCCACCAGGTGCTGTCGTAAGGCTCCCCTGTGAATACCTGACCACAGGCCGGGCATTTATGATAATGCCCATTCATTCTGTTAAACTCCAGCTGAACCGAGCATTTAGGACAGTAATAATAGAGGAACCAGTTTGCTATTCCAGTTTTGGGAACAAGAACCGGCTCTGCCATTACCTCACTTACTTCCTCTTTTAACTGACTGATTGCTTCAGGCCAAAGCTCCCCCTTTTTTTGAAGCTGCGTAATTTGTGCTTTTGTAAACTGTATCATGGTATCCCTCCCCTAATATAACCGTTCTTCTTCTACTGCCTTTTTAAATTCGGTTGGCGTACAACCGTAAAATTTCTTAAAACTGCTTGCAAAATACCTTTGATTCTCATATCCGCACTCTTCTGATACTTCCTGTATCTTAAAACTGGTCTTCTGAAGAAGCATTCCGGCATGCTCCATCCGTTTCCGTATCAGATATTCTCCAACTCCTTCACCTGTATGCTGTTTGAAAATCTGGCGGACATAGCTGGAACTAAAATGTACCTTGTCAGCAACCCACTCTAAATCCACCGTGCTGTCTTTTATATTGTTTTCCAGTAATAGTTTCATTTGTTTTACGACTGCACTTGCTTTTGTTTCCTCTGAATAATCAGAGACCACCAGACAGCAGGTTTCTATATAGCTTTCTAGCATTTCCTTCATGTCCATAAGGCTGCCATAATGAATCCTGTCCTGCATAGATGCTGCAGGCTCCAGAATCTCACGGTCAAAACCGTCATGTTCCATATCATTTTGAATTGCGTAAATCAGTTCCTTTACCGACACACTGATATAGTCATTTTTCTTATTGGACAGAGATGCATAGCTTTTAATTAAGCCTTTCAGTTGTAACAGCGCTTCGTCTTTTTTCCCCAGCCGTACGGAAAGGCGAATCTGGTTTTTCCAGTCTCTGATTGAGGAGCTGCTGCCCTCCTCCTGTTTTTCATGCTCTTCTCCATAAATTAAAATAGGGTGTTCTGTATTAATCATTCCCCGCCAGACCGCCATCGCTTCCTGATAAGAAGCACAAAGCCCCTCCCTGCTCTTGTAAGGAGAGCCTATGGCAGAAGTAAGCTGGATCTGATAATACTTTTTCAGGCTGATCTGTATCTTTTCCACACCTGTTTTTATTTTACTGGTAAATGCAGCTTTTCCGCCTCCTGTCCCGCACCAGATTATTACCAGATGGGCTCCATCAAAACTCACCCCATAAAGACTGATATCACCAGGAAAATAACCATCCCGTATCAGCAGCAGAAACTCTTCTACACTTTCCTGACTTTTAAAATCCCAGGTTCCCCCTGCAAGGCGGAGTATGCCTGCCAGATAACAGTCTCCTGTTAAATCCATACCAAGCTGCTCATAATCCGTTTCCCTGCATTCTCGCCCTTCCAGCAGATCCTTACATATCTTTTCTCTGTAAAGACCTTCTCTGATAGTCGCCTGTTCCCGAAGCAGGCTCATATTTTGCTGAAGTGTTTTCTGACTGTCTAATTCGTTTATCATCTTTACTAAAACTTCCTCCAGCTCCTGGGGCAGAAACGGTTTTAGCAGATAATCCTTTACACCTAGAGAAATAGCCTGTCTGGCATAGTCGAATTCATCGTATCCGCTGATCACAACGTATTTGCTAGAAAGACTGGCTTTCTGCATCTCTTTAATCAATTCCAATCCATTCATAAACGGCATAGATATATCCGTAATTAAAATATCCGGTTTTAATAGAAGAGCTGATTTTAAAGCTTCTTTTCCATCTCCCGCAACTGCGACCACTTCCACAGCCAGCGAGGAGCTGCGAATGTTTTTTACAAGTATATCCCTAACATAATCCTCATCATCTACAATCATGATCCGATACATGAATCCATCTCCCCATCTGTGACTGGAAGTGTAAGAATTGCTTTGGTCCACTGACCTTCTACACTCTCGTATTGAAGTCCGTAATTCTCTCCGTAAAATAAGCGGAGCCTTTCATTTACGTTATAAATTCCGTAACCTTCCAAACGGTCTGTTACCCCTTTTTTTAGTGTTTCATTAAGAATCTTTAACTTATCTTCTGGAATCCCTGCTCCATTATCCCATACAACCAGCTTTAATATTTTCTGTGTTCCTTCTTCCTGTGATTCTTCGTAAATCCGTATCAGTCCTGTTCCCTTCTTCTCTTTGATCCCATGATAAATCGAATTTTCTGCCAACGGCTGTAATATCAGCTTGATTACTTTTAAGTCCAGCCACTGCTCCTCTACGTCAATCTGGTAATTTAATTTTGAATGATAGCGAATTTTTTGAATATCAAGATAACTGGTGACATGTTCAATTTCTTCCCTTAAGGTAATAATTTCTGCACCTTTGCTTAAGGAAATCCGAAAGAATTTCCCGAGAGAATTAGACAATATACTGATTTCCTCAGCCCCCTGATCGGCAGCCTGCCACGTTATGGCATTTAGCGTATTATAGAGGAAATGGGGATTAATCTGAGCCTGCAATGCCTTTAGTTCCGCTTTTCTCTTCTGCTTTTGCACTTCCGCTGCATGATCCCGCTCCCACTTTAATTCTTCGATTGTTTCCTCCTGCTTTCTGACCAGGTTTTGGATTTCTCCGATCATATAGTTAAAACTTTTAGCCAGACTCCCCACTTCATCTTTATATGGATAAAAAAAACGGGTATTAAAATCGCCTTTTTCAACCAGGCTCATGCGCTTTTCCAGTTTTCTCAAAGAGTTGGTCAACTGAAAGGATAACAACAGGATGGCAGCTACACCAACCAGAAAGATCACTCCCAAGGTCTCTAAAATTACATCTCTTAAACTCTGTAAGCTGCCCAGCAGAGTTTCTCTTGATTTCAGTCCAAAGATCTGCCAGCCATTTTCGGAAAGCTGATTGCAGGTTACTAAATACGTATTGCCTTCATACTCATAATTGCTGGTGAGGACTGCTCCTTTTTCTCCCTCCTTCGGAACCAGTTTCATCAGTTTTGCAGAGTCAATGCCTTCTGAGCCGATAATTGTATCACCATCCTGATCCAAAATAATGATCTTGTCGAAAAACTCATATTTTCCTGCCAATAAATGTTCCAATTCCTTTGTCTTTAACTGAAGGATTAAATATAAGCTGCCCTTATACCCCTCCACGCTAAACCTTCTCACACAGGGAATAATCTGATCCGTATCCTGAAAAATCTGGTCCGTTTGTGACGGGAACCACTGGATGGCTTTCCCCGGTCCTCCTATATAAGAATTATAATACTCCGACTCTTTAAACTGAAACTGCCAGTTTCTCATCCGGACAAAATTGTCAAATTCCCGCTTGTCTGTATAAATATAAGAAGAATGCAGCAGATTTTCTCCTGTCTCCAAGTCCTTTAAAAAAGATGATACGGTCCCCATGGTTTTTATTAAATTCAGGTCATTGGGATTGTTTAAATAATCAGAAAAACTGACTACAAAGGTATAATTAGTCAGCATACCCTGGGCTCTCTGTCTGATCACTCCAAGCCGCATATCAAGGGTATCCACAATCTGTGTCAGTACACTTTCCGCACTGACTCTGAAATTCTCCTCGATGTCATGAGACGTATAACGATAATAAGAAAAACCGCTGATTGCCGTTGTTAAAAAGAACATAATTCCAAATATCAGGATAATCTTGCTACGAAACCGCAGGTTTTTATAAATTTTTTTCATCATTATTTTCCTTTTATATCGCCTTTCCTGGTATGTACATCCTATTATTCTATCATACCATCCGAAAGGCCGAATAGCCAGAACACAGACTGTTCCGGCTACAAAATGGAAAGGCTAACCTTTTACCGCACCGGCCGTCAGCCCTGCAATAAACTGTTTATTAGAAAACATGTATACAATCAGGATCGGAATAATTGCTATGGAAGCACCCGCAAGCATAATGTGCCACTCAGCTGCTGAATTAACGGAATACTTCAGCTGAACCACTGCAACGGTCAAAGTCTGAAGCTTTGGTATTGAAATTGTCATAATTAAACTGGTAATATAATCATTCCACGCGTTCCGGAAGGAAAATAACGCCACAACTGCAAGAATTGGCTTACTCAGCGGAAGAATAATGCGGGAATACACTCCGTAAATGCTGCATCCGTCAATAATGGCAGCTTCATCTAATTCCTTTGGGATACCTTTGGTAAATCCCATAACCAGAAATACATTGGTGGCCTGCCCCCCAGTCAGGGCAATCACCAGCGCAAATATGGTTTTGTTTATTTTCAGTGCACGGAGCAGTTCGTAAATGGGATAGAGGGTAACGGATCCCAGTGACACAAACATCATAGACATATAAAGTGCAAGCAGAATCTTTTTTCCTGCAAAATCTTTTCTTGCCATAGCAAATCCGGCAAGGGAAGTGGTAGTCACTGCGAGAATCGTCACCGATATGCTGACCACAACGCTGTTTAACGTATATTTTGTAAAATCAGCCTGTATAAACGCTTTATAATAGTTTTCAAAATGCCAGACGCTGGGGAAGAAACCGCCTCCCTGGGTCAGTTCGGCATTGGTCTTAACCGATCCAAGAACAGTATAAATCACCGGATACAGGGTAAAAACAATCATAATCCCCAAAAAGACCCATTTCGAAATCAACGCAGCCCGGGCTTTGTCAGACAGATGTACTTTTTTCATTTTCTTATTCTGTGCATATGCTTCTGTCATAATCTGCCTCCTTAATAAATATCATCCAGTTTCTTAGAAACTTTTAAGTAAATCACCGTAACCACACCTGCAATAGCAGCAGAAACTACGCTGACTGCGGCGCCGTATCCATATTGGGGGACCGTTGCTTCTGCAGCTGAAATTGGAAAGAAATACCGGTATCCGTAAAGAGACATGACCATGGTCGCATTATTGGGACCGCCCTCTGTAAGTACCATAACATTGGTTATATCATTGAAGGCAGATGTAATTGCAAGCATCATAATGATCTTTAAAATTGGTCCCAGCATTGGAACAATGATATACCAGATCGTCTGAAGTTTGCCCGCTCCATCAATTCTGGCGCTTTCAATGGCATCCTCCGATATCTGTTGGATTCCTGCTATAAAATAAACCATATAGTTTCCGACGCCCCCCCATACGGCAGTCAGAATGAGGGTCTTCATGGCGTGATCTTTACCAAGCCAGTTAACAGGACGGCTGATGATTCCCGATTCCAGAAGATATTTATTAACTTCACCGTTATAAGCATTAAACAATAAGTAAAATACAAGGCCCATGACGGCAGAACTCATGATTGTGGGCAGAAACATAATGCTCTGGGTGACTCCATTACCGCGTTTCTGCTGATTTAAAAGAAATGCAAGGAAAAAGGCCAGAGGGATAATAATAAGAACTTTTCCAAATCCGTAAGTAAACGTATGAAGCACACTTTCCCAGTACACTTTATCCCGAAATACTCTTGCTAAATTAGCAATACCTACAAATATCGGCTTTCCGGTTCCATAGCCGCCGTATTGATAGAATACATACTTTAACGTCCATACAACCGGATACAGAGAACAGGCTGTAAAAAGAATCAGATTTGGCAGCAAAAAAGAATATGTCTGCAGGTTGTGTTTTAAAGTCTTCTTTATTCTGAGATTCCTGCTTATCGTTTCTTTCATCTGTGTACTCCTTTCTTAACGAAAGAGGGGCTGCCTCTTTTAGTGAAGTGGTCCCTCTTTTCCATTACTTACTTATTTACTGCAATTTTGGGTTCTGCGGGTCGTAACCAGGAATCTTTATTTCATAGCCTGTGTTATTTTTAATCGCATCCTGATAGGCCTTGTTATAACGATCAGTTAAATCCTTTAATGCTGCATCTGGATCTGCATCTCCATAGTAAATGGATTCACAGGTCTTATACATATCCTCACCTTCCACGACCATACCGGAAGCAAATGCTGAGTGAGGTGGCTTTGGAAGAAGTGCATCTATATCGGATATCAACAGCCATTTTTTATTCTGGAAGTCAACACTTGGTTTTGCTTTTGAAATAACACTTGGCAGAATGCTCACACCGTAACCGCCTTCATAGTAGCCAACCAGATAATCTTCATTTGTGAAAATATCTTTATATACTTTAAATGCCTTCTCTAAATTAGGGCTCTTAGCATTAATAACATATCCGCCGGTTCCGGAGAAATACTGTTTTCCATTGGTTTTACCTCCAACGGTTGGAATGGGAACACAATCCCATTTATCAGAATCCATTGGGAACTGATTCTGGTATACTCCTGGCTCTGCATGGCTGTAAGACATGTACATACCGATTTTTCCTGCTGCAAACTGCGTTCTTAACGGGTCAATATCAAGGGATTCGCAGCCAGGGAATGCACTATCCTCAGAAAGCAGTTCTTTCCATAATTTGAGAGATTCTGCCCATGGTGTAAAATCATATTCTCCCTTTACAAAGTCATATCCATTTACAAGTCCTGTTTCACGTTGAAGTCCGACCATTAATGACCGCTGTAAGCCAGAGCTTGCACTCTTCATATTTTCAGCAAATCCATAAATTCCCTCACCAGACAGCTTGGAAGTAATGAGTTTGGAATCTGCCACCATTTCCTCTAGGGTTTTTGGAGGCTCTGCAATCCCTGCACGTGCGAATATTTCTTTATTATAGAAGAGGCGGCAGGTCGTTCCAGTGGTGGGAATAAAGTAAAGCTTTTCATCCAGTTCGTTATAACCAGGAAAGATGACGTCCTTGAAATACGCCTTCATATCTTCATCCATAAAGTCATAGAGGTTTGCCCACTGACCTTCATTCACGTATTTATCAAACATCTGATCCTGCTGAACCATGATATCAGGCAGCTCACCGCTTTGTACCGCCATATCAATGGCCTGAACGTAGTTGTCCGTATAGAGCTGGTAATTTACCTGAATATTATCTGTATTGGTTTTGTTATACTGATCAACCTTTTCCTGTACATAGGATGCGTCATGGCGATCCTTTGACCAGATGTTAATCACGGTTTTCTCCCCGCTTGCCGCCTTTGTGTCAGATGATGCTGCTGTTGTTTCCGCTGCTGCTGTGGTCTGGGCATTTGTTGTTTCAGTCGTTGCTGTTTTGCCTGAACAACCTGCCAGCGTACCCGCTGTCATGAGTGCAGCAAGTGTAATTGCTCCAATTCTTCTTAACCTCATAAGATATTTCCTCCCATTTCTTGTTTATGGGTTCATTATACGGGATAAATAAATGACCGTAAATGCAATATCCGTCTATCCCATGTTCAAAATCCGATGTTGCAGTTCATAGTCTGTACACGTTAGTCTTGCAACACAAAAATCCCGGTAAATACGAGTTTCCTTGTATTTACCGGGATTATAAGAATTTTATGTTTCATCTAACCTGAAACCCAGACTCATGCTTTACAGGTATTAAATCCGCCTCGAACTGATGAATTTCTATAAAACGTTCCCCTTTTAATATCTCAAATAAATGATCAATCTTCTCCCGTTCCCCCTGTACTTCCATCTCAACACGACCATCATCAAGATTTCTCACCCATCCCGTCAGTTTTAATTGAATAGCAAACTGCATAGTTCGAAAACGGAAGCCGACACCCTGGACTCTTCCATCAACATAGATGTGTTCTCTTATTATTTCTTTGTGCATAGATTCACCGCCTTATTTTCATCGATAGGAATCAGATATTTACATTTGTTCTTTTTTGTTAATTATAGCTTTATATGGAACGTTTGGCAACGATTACATTAACTAAGATTTTTTTCATAAAGGGGTTGATTTTTCACCTTGTTTTTGTTATACTGTCAAAGGTTCGGCACTGTGCCGAATAGCCGGATTGCTTCCGTAGCGCAGTTGGTAGCGCAACGCATTCGTAATGCGTGGGTCGGGGGTTCGAGTCCCCCCGGAAGCTGTTGGAAAACCTCGTGTTTACGGGGTTTTTTGTTTTAATTAATGCTTTTTGCATGAAAATATCATGAATTTTTTCTAATATAAATCTTTAGTGCTTTTATAGCAAGATATAAAGCATATAAGCACATCCCCGTTACAAATAATCCAAGTAATAATAAAATCAAATTTACAATACTAAAAATTAACACCCTGCATATTCCTCCGTTTTTCATAGTACTTCTATGTTTAAGCCAGAATAATAAAAAACCTCCGATTTTTGATGTGATTCCCAACAGGCGAAACAAAAATTATAGCTTGCTGGTGGCATTCAATCCGCGAGGTTTTTTCCTAAGATTTGTGTAATTTAAATTTATATCCCTAATATAACCTATTCTATAATAAGTTCTTTCTTTTCAACAATTGCAGTTGCCGCTGAGCAAGCCGGGCAATCACAATAGATTGCTCCCTCTGACTTGATTTTTTTTGCATGACCAGCAATATTTTTTGCGGTATCCTCTCCAAAAATCTGAATTGCATGTTCAGATTCTGCAAAACCGATCAAAGCATCAATTGGTATAATATCCGCTTCCAGTTCTTCTATGTATCTTTTTGTTTCAGCCGCTTCCTCTTCCGTTCCAATTGCATCCAGCCATGTCTGTGCAGCAGCTTTTGCTTCCTTGCTGCAGGATGGTGCATTAATTAATTCATGTGATTTTTCAACTACATAATTTAGTACTTCTTCGTTCATTACGATGTTCCTCCTTTTATGGATTTTAACTTATTTTACCACAATATTTTTTTAGATACAATTTATATATGGAATTTAAACAAGATCTGCTACGCTATATCTGAGGACGCCTTTTTATCACCTCTAATTGGCTTCCTGTTGTGAATATTAAATCTTCACCAGCTGTTATACCATATCCATTACAAATCGCTTTTGCAGTGTTTTGTCTTCATTTAAGATATGAGACGTACTTCCGGATAGATACTTATTTTTCACCTTTCTCATATTTTCTTCTCTTTATGATAGCAATGCCAGATACCATAACCGCCAGACCCAGACTCAAGATTAATCCTCCTCTAAGGCCTGCCTCCCCTGTTTGGGGTAGTTTACTCAGCCAGTTCCAAAATCCCGTTTTTTTATAACTGGTAATTCCAAGACCAGATAAGTTAGATTGATATTTTGCAGTTATAATGCCTTTTTTCTTTCCTCGCTCCGGACTGTTAAACATTGTGAGTTCTCCTGTTACTGTTCCGTCGTCCGTTACGTAAATAGTCAGGCAGGAATCAGTCTTTCTATATCCTTCCGGGGCTTTTATTTCATGAACAGTGTATTGTCCTGAACGGATCGGATGAAATGAAATAATGCCATTTTTATCTGTCATTCCTTTCACTACCGGCTCTCCAGCTTCGTTTCTAATCTCCAGCTCAGCTCCAGCTAATCTATCCATTGTTTGAGTATCTGCCTTTTGGATTATCACTTCAGGTGAAAGGTAATTAACAACGGATACGATACTGTTTTCTGATACCTCACCATTATTTATGGTGAAGGAATACGTATGATCTGTTGCAAGGTAGCCAGAAGCTGACTTTGTCTCTTTGTATGTATAGGTCCCGTTTTCTGGCATATCGAATTTTGCATATCCAGCCTCCCCAGTATTCACAACCAGGTATAAGCTTCCGTTAGGGCGGTAAATAGAAAACTCCACCCCTTTAATTCCCTGCCCTGTTGCTGCATCTGTTTTTAAGAGATACATTTTATCCGAGTCTGGGTTTTGTTGCTTGAGATCTGTCATAGTGATCTCCAATAATCTGGGATCTTTTGGAACAGTAAATGCTATGTCAGAGGAAAGGAAATATCCGGCCGGAGCATTTACCTCATGAAGATAATAAGTTCTCTCCGCCACTAATTCTCCTGTGATATCTATAGTTTCATCTGTTGATATAAAGTCTGGAATAATTACGTTTTTTTGCTGATCCAATATCTGTAAAGTGGCTCCTTTTAAAATCTGGCCAGATGAATCAACTTTTCTTATACGGACTCTTGTTGCATCATTTCTCATTACTATCTGGTCAACGCTTCCAGACTTGCTGACAGTAAAGGTAATATCTTCTGCATAGGCATACCCATCTGCTGGCTTTTCTTCAACAAAGTGGTAAGTTTCTCCGGCTATTAGTTTTTCGATTATCTCATGAGGCTGCTCCCCAGTTACCCACTCTTCTACCTGATTTCCTTCATTATCTGTTACACTCATATGATTTCCTGGAAGTTCATCACTGCCCGTGGCTGCTTTTTTAGAGAGGATTACATGGGTTGGATCATCAATCATAATCACCGTATCCCTTTCTCCATTTAGGCTGACGGTAAAGGCAACATCTTCCGCATACGCATAACCATCTGCCGGTCTCACTTCATGGAGCCAGTAGTTTTTTCCAGCGATCAGCTGTCCTTTTATCACTTCAAACTGGCTTCCTGTTGTAAAGATTAATTTTTCACCGGCTGATATGCCGTTTCCATTATAGAGCGCCTTTGCAGCTGTTTTATCCTCATTTAAGATCTGAAGCGTACTTCCGGATAACAAACGAGCTGCTTCAGAAGGAGTACTTTCAGTCAGAGACTTGGCCAGTTTCTGAATCTCAACTTCCGTTTTTTTATCCTTCATAGTGACGGTTATGGTTTCAGTTTCTTCCGGTACTGTAAATGTCACACTCTCACTGTAGGCATATCCGGCCGGAGGCTCCTCCTCGTAAAGTTCATAGGTTCTGCTGGCAATGAAAAGTCCGGTAAAAACTGTTGGTTCTCCTGCTGGTGTAAATTCCTTAATTAACGCGCCAGTATCCTTTTCCCTGATAGTGAAGCGTCCA
>Ga0316604_10001951_pt1 | contig 16900 bp, 11 predicted proteins | sample OWC_soil_day20_C_FD_207650 | JGI IMG/M metagenome (GOLD analysis project Ga0316604, IMG submission 207650) | Wetland soil microbial communities from Old Woman Creek delta, Ohio, United States - OWC_soil_day20_CT | ecosystem: Environmental > Terrestrial > Soil > Wetlands | place: USA: Ohio... | reverse complement strand
ATAACACTCGAAACCCTAAAGGGAAACTTCGGCTTCGCGAAATCAAAGATTTCGAGCCTCAGTCTTAAGTTCGCTCTAAGGGTTCGGCGGGGCAATAACCCCCTCCGAACCTAAGGCTCACTTATATCGATTTCCGCTGCCATTTTTTCGCTAACTGCATAATAATTCCTCATCATTGTTCTTTTTCCTTTAGCCAAAGTCCATTTCTTTATTTCTTCTCCTCTGCTGCAACATCGCATTGCAAGGAAAAGTAACCTGATGGTAAAATAGTGCCTGATGGGTTTTGCGGCAAACACCCCGATAACGCCGCAACATCAAACCATACGATGGGAGAGATTATAATTGGAACGGACTTTATCCGCCGCCGTACGGGTGGTTCTTTGCGGCGGACTCGCGTTTTTTTGTTCCTTTGTAGACCGTCTGTCCTGGCCGCCGGTAATTCCCATGGCCAGCAAAGAGCTGAGTCTCACAGCGGCGCAATCCGGCGGATTCATGAGTGCTTTTTTTCTGGGTTATCTATTGACCCAACTGCCAGGAGGAATTTTGGCCGATCGCCTGGGGACCCGGAGAGTTCTGGTTGTATCACTTTTCTTGATGGGCGTTTTCACGCTAAGCATCGCCTGGGTGCCGGGCTATTGGTCCGGAGTGACCTTAAGGTTTATCGCCGGTATCGGCTCCGGGGCGGTGCTGACGGCTTCCGTCAAAGGGGTTTATGATTATTTTGGCCCATCCCGCCGGGCGACAGCCATGGGCTTTTTTATGGCCTCATCCCCCCTCGGTTTGCTTGTGGCTAACATCATGTCGCCCCTGATCGCCGCCAACCATGGCTGGCGCGCTTCCTTTCTAGCCGCCGGCTGCCTGACCCTATCCGCTTGGCTGTTTTCCTGGTTGGTACTACCCCGGTCGGATATATCCGGCAGTGCGGTTGCCTTGAAACAAGAAACAGGAAACAATGTACAACTGCTGCTTGCTAATCGCGATCTTATCTTAACGGCAGTGGCCGGCTTTTTTGCGATGTGGGGAACTTGGGGAACCCTAACCTGGGCCAATGCCTACATGCATCAAAGCCTGGGGCTGTCACTCAAACAATCGGGCCAAATTATGGCCTTTTTCGGGCTTGGCGCGTTAATCGGCCAGCCTTTGGCCGGCTGGCTGTCCGACCGGTTTCCTGAGCACCGCCGCCAAGTGGGCATGGCAATTTTGGCCTGTTTTGCGCTTCTGCTCTGGTTGTTCGGCACGAACCAAGACAGCCGGCAGCTTGTGTTTCTGGCCCCGCTCCTCGGCGCAGGGGCATTTATATTTGGCCCGGTGCTGAACACCTTTATCAGCGAATTGGTTGAACCGCATCAGGTTGGCACGGCCATTGGCCTCTGCAATGGCGTCTGGCAGCTCGGTTCGGTGATCTCGCCGATAACGGCGGGACTGTTTCTCGACAAGACCGGCAGTTACCAGTGGGCGTTCGGCATACTGGCTGCCGGACCGGCATTGGCGGTGCTATTGTTTGCCCTGGTAAAAGCAAGCGGCACCCGCTCCCATAAATAACAAAAAGAATCTACAGTTATATTGAACGACTAAAAAAACAGCCCATGACTGATCCGTGTAAAACAGAGTCATTGCGACACTATTTTCTCACAAGAACAAGCATGAGCTGTTTTTTATTCACAATATCGGTCTGACGAATTATCAAAAAAGCTCATTGAATATCTATCCCGGGAAAGACAGAATTCCAGTTTTTACTGTGAAATATGCAGATATAGTCAACTTATCCCCAATAAAAAAAGTTGCCTGGCTAATAGCCAGGCAACTTTTTTATCCCATATACTTTTCGGCTGCTATTTTATGCTGTGAAAAACAAATCCGCCCGGCAAACCCGGAGTCAATGCAAAATACTGCCGGCTTTCCGTTCCGTTGTCATTAACCAACGCGCTAAACTGCAGGATCGCATGGTTGTAATCGACAGCACCATCCGTAATGGTTAAATGACAACTTTCACCGATCAATTCCGCTCGCGCCACATCATCTACCGCAGAATTGTACTGGGCCAAATCAAGCGAGTCGGACTGTCCATCAATAAACGAGATCACCATATCCTTATCATTTGTTCCCGAGAAGGTAACCAATAGAAAATCATTCAATTCATCTTTATCTGGGTCGGAAAGATCGACAACAATATCATTAAGCCAGATGACGTCTTCACAATTCTGCGCATCGGAAGCAATTACGTCATTGCCATAGCCATGACCAAATACGTAAAAATCACGCCCCGTGCCGCCAACCAGTGTGTCGGCAGTATGAATAATATCGTTTCCTTTCCAGCCAGCTTCCATGTAATCCCCATTGCCGGAGAGATGGTCAGAATAGAGTCGATCGTAAGCCGCCTGGCCAAGACCGGCTCCGTAATTCAATTCCAGGAAATTAATGCGCTTAAATTCATCGTTGCCGGCGCCGGCATCCAAGGTATCCGACCCCGCTCCGCCTTCCAGCTTATGAATCCAGTTCAACTCAGTTTGAACCAATGCCGTAGGCGCAGCGCCAATTACTTCATTCCAGAAATAGCCCGTATAGGTTGAATTTCCACCGTAAATATAATCGTCGCCGCTGCCGCCGATGACAAACTCCAGGCTATTGTATTTGGAAGAATCACTGAGATCTATGCTAACTCCGCTGGTTTCGCCCGATGCATCAAGAATGTCTCCGCCGCCATCACCCGAGATATATTCATTTCCTGCCTGGCTGTCAAAGATGATAACATCATCCACGACTACATCATTGTACATATTATTAGGATACGATCCGTCTTTGGGCATATCTGGCAGATAGCGATTGCCGCCCCAGATAGAATCATCTCCGGCGGCGCCGTTTAAGGTGTCGGCACCACTGTAACCCCAAATACCATTATTATCGATACTGCCTGTAAGTTCATCGCGTTCACCGCTGCCAATGATGTCTTCAATATTCACAAATTGATCCGCATCGGACAAATTGATTTGTTGAGCGCCAAAAATGGTATCCCGCCCGCTGCCACCATCGACCAGCTTATCAGCAACATCGGTACCATAATAGATAACGTCATTCCCGTTACCGCCAAAGATATAATCGGCACCATTATAGCCTAAGAGGTAATCGTTCCCATCGCCGCCATAGAGTATATCCGCTCCATCGAGGCCAAACAGGTAATCATCGCCGCCCATGCCAAAGATAATATTGTTCTCCAGGTTACCGACCAGTGAATTACTGGCATCATTCGAACCGGCAGGCGAAGCCTGCATGTCGTTTGCATACATGGTATAGCTGACACCGCCAAATATAAAGGTGTTGATTGGCTGGACTGTAGTATAAAAGTTTTTCACAGTCATGGTGTCAATCCCATTTTGGTGAGTGATGACCAAATCATTTCCCTGTTTGGTGAACTCAACATCCGCCGGAGCAATACCATTGGCAAAGATGATCGTATCTTCCTGGGTATTCACAGCATCAACAAGAAGATCACTGCCGCCATCCAAACTGAAATAATAGCTATCATGGCCGACACCGCCGCTTAACGTGTTATCGCCGCCGCCGCCGTCAAGGATGTCATTTCCAATGCCGCCGGATATCGACTCATTCCCTTGGCCGCCATAAAACATTTCATCGGCATCATTGCCGGTCAACGTGCCGTCACTATAATTGCCGTAATGGACTGTTGTAGCCTCCGAACCGGCACCTCCGCCGGAATAACCTGCATTGCCAACGGTCCACAGCAGGCTCACTGGATCAATTGTGTACCATACGTTCTCAGCTTGGAAATAAAATTGAGTAATTGCCGCTTCATATCCTGCACCCCAGTTTTGCAGAGTAAGGGTTTCGCCGCTTTGGGCCGTAATAAGCAGGTCCTCTCCGGTTAACGCAATGGCAAGGTTCGCAGGATGCAAACCTGTCCCAAACGCAACGCAATCATACGAGTTACCATTGTCGGCCGAAATTACATCGTTCCCTGACAAGGTAATTTTGTCGCCCCAATAATAAACATCATTACCCGCGCCGCCCGTTAAGATATCATTTCCGTCGCCGCCAAACAGACTGTCATCTCCGCTGCCGCCGGTTAAGTTATCATCCCCAGCTCCGCCGACCAAGCTGTCAGCACCTTCGCCGCCAGCCAGCGCATCGCTGCCTTTGCCGCCGTCAATATAGTCGTTCCCGGCTCCGCCTGCAACAGAATCATCCCAGTCTGACCCTTGCACGCTGTCACTAGAGGACGAACCGATAACCTGTTCAACTTTATCCGCTTCATTATGGCAATATTCGGCCATGGCAATATTCGCGCCGGTCTGCCAAGCACTGGCATCCAACACGTCCGTACCCGCACCGGCATGAATATTCGCGCCGCTGTCTTCGCTATCGTATACAATTACATCGCCGCCGTCGCCGCCATAAATGATGTCACTGCCGGCCCGGCCGTCAAAATAATCGCCGGCCGAAGATAACGTATCCGACGGAAGTTTCCCGTAGAGAACATTATCCCCGCTATTGCCGATCAAGGTATCGCTATGAATACTGCCGGCGATATCTTCAATACTGATAAACTTCGTTTCATCGCTGATATCAAGGGTTACCGAGCCGAGACTGCTGCCAAAACGCCAAGCGGTCACCATGTCGCGCGTTCCCGCATCGTTGCCGCCGTCCACCAATAGAACGCTGTCACCGCTGAGGTTTATATCTTCCAGGCAAATCACATCGTTACCGGCGCCGCCGCGCAGAAGGTCGGAACCGGTACCACCGTATAACGTATCATCCCCGCTGCCGCCATAAAGAAGATCATTCCCGCTAATAGAGGCAATAAAGTCATTGCTTTGTGAGCCAACAACAAAATTATCCAGTAAATCACCATTAATAAAACCGCTGCCTACGGCAATACCTGAATTGTAATATTTCCCGCCATCAGTAAACTGTATGCTGCTGACTTGGCTGCTATACGTTGACCAGCTTTTGAGCAATAGGCTATCTGCTTCCGACGTACGAATCAGCAGATCGTTTCCAATGTTTTCCACTATTAATCCAATTTCACTAATACCAGTCCCAAACTGCAACTGCACTTGGCCGGCCGGGCTTCCTGCCGTCAAATCAAGCGTATCATTGCCATCCCCGATGTTGAAACTGTATATATCATTGCCGCCGCTCGCCAATAACAAATCATTGCCGGTCAGGCCATACAACTGCTCATCATTAGCAGTACCACCCAACGTATCATTACCGTCGGCCACTTCAGTCCCATCTTCACCCACAATAACGCCATAAGTTTGGTTATCATTGCCAACAATAATATTATGGATTTTATTACCGGCCTGCTCATACCACCCCTGGATCAGCAACGAATCTCCGGTTGCAAGCTCGAGTTCCATATCATTGCCAACCTGGTGGAATGTAAGCATCCCGACATCCCCGGTAACTCGCAGGATATCCTCATTGTTGGAATTGATTCCGTCCCTGGCAATGGTATCGTCGCCGCTCCCGGCTCCGAAGGTATACACGTCCTGGCCCTTGCCGCCGATTAACAGATCGCTGTCGGCTTCGCCACTCAGTGTATCGTTGCCGTCTCCGCCGCAGATCGTATCATTGCCGTCTCCGCCATACAGTTCCATACTTTTGCCGCCACCGCGCAGACTATCATTCCCAGAACCACCGATAACCACTTCAAAATCGGAATAATATTGAGCTAAATTAATTTTCACCGGGCTAGTTACCAGGCTCGCGTCAAGAATGTCATAACCGGCGCCGCCCTTAACATTAACAGGCTTATCTAACGGATCGTAAACAACGATGTCGTTTCCTTCTCCGCCGTCTAACGTATCACTGCCGATACCACCTACCAGCGTATCATTGCCGACACCACCATACAAACGGTCTGTGCCGTCACCACCATATAAATTATCATTGCCGTCGTTCCCCAGTAAAATATCTGTACCGCCATAGCCTGCCAGAATATTATCTGCAGCATTGCCGATCAGCGAATCATTCCTGCCGGCGCCGGCAGCGTTCTCAATATCACTATACTTACTCAAATCAAGAGTAACATTGCCGGCTGTGGCGATTGCAGAAAGCGTATCACTGCCGGCGCCTCCTTGGATATTGATTGCCTTGTCATACACCTCAAAAAAAAGAAGATCATCTCCGGCGCCGCCGTAAAGCATATCATTGCCGGCGCCTCCATCCAGGGTATCGGCACCCACACCACCGTACAACATATCCGCACCCGAACCGCCGCTGAGATAGTTATCGGCATCAGTACCGTATAATGTATCATTTTTCAGTCCGCCAATGGCGTTCTCGATATCCTCATACACCAACAAATCCAGCACACGTCCTACTGTCCTTTCATTGCTGGCATCAAGGATGTCAATGTCATTGCCGCCATGAACGTTCAACGGATTGTCCTGCGCATCATAAATGATTCTATCCCGGCCATCACCACCATCGATAGTATCACTGCCATACTTGCCGTTAAGCGTATCATCGCCACTGCCGCCGTACAGAGCGTTATCGGCCAAACTACCCAGAATACTGTCGTTTAGGCTGCTGCCGATAATGTTCTCAAAATCTTTAAATTGCGCACTGAGGTTAAGCTTCAAGGCTTGCGTAGAAGTCCGGGCGTCTAGGACATCAACCCCAATACCGCCTTTTACGCGGGTTGATTTATAGGACCAATCATATACGATCGTATCATTGCCTGCACCGGCGTCAATATAATCATTGCCGCCATTGCCATATATAAAATCATCTCCCAGGCCACCATACAAAGAGTCAGCAACAGAAGTCCCGATCAACGTATCATTGCCATCCATACCATAGACAGTTAACAGGTCATAGCTGCCTGCCAAATAGTCATTACCGCTGGACCCGGTTATATCATTCCCCATTCTTCTATCACTCCTTTGAATATACTTTGAAACATATACCTTTTTACCTTCTATATTTTTTGCAATATTCCTGTGTTTTTACAATTACTTTTAATAGATTTTGTAAATATTATCAATCCCAGCCAATTTTGCCTGAAAAAAACGTCAAAAGGCATATCTTTTGCAAAAGGCTGATACAAAAAACAGCTACTCGCCGTTCGTCCAGGCCAATAGCTGTCTCATTTTTCTATAAGGTTGTGGTTATGGTTTTTACCAAATTTCTTATCCAAATACATGGCCCGGTCCGCTTTATTCAACAAATCTTCAACATTGCCGGCATCAGAAGGGTAGAGACTGATACCAATGCTAGCGGTTATACTTACTGTTTTGCCATGCAAATCAAATTCGCCGTCGACGGCTTTCCGGACTTTTTGCCCGACATAATCTGCTTCGCTTAAATCGCGAACCATAGGCAAAATAACAATAAATTCATCCCCGCCGAAACGAGCGACGATATCGGTCTGCCTGACGGTTTGCTTTAACCGGGCGGCAAATTCCTTGAGAAGAACATCCCCCATGATATGTCCATACGTGTCATTAACTGCTTTAAAGCCATCCAAGTCAATGAACAAAACCGCCACCTGACACCCTTCGCGGTTCGCCTTAGCCATCAAATATTCCAGATGGTCATAAAATAGGTACCGGTTGTACAACCCAGTGAGCGGATCGTGCAATGCTTTATGCCTGGCACTTTCTTCCGCTTCTTTCACCGCCTGGACATTGATCTCCAGTTCTTTAATTAAATTTTGCAAGCAACGGATCCGCCGATGCTGCACAGTAACATCGGTGATCTGGATCAAGGCAAATGTTTCGTCTTGATAATAAACCGGCTCAATCTGCATATTTTGCCGTTTTGCTTCTTGCGAATTCCCCGAATCCCGGGCCATAACAAATGTCTTATGCAATATTCCTGCAAAAAAACAATTTTGCCCATTTTCAACGGTATCCGTTAGCCTCCGCTGAAACTGCGGCTCTGCAAAACAGGAACATACTTCCGCCACCGGTTTCCCAACCGCTTCCGCCTTGGATAAGCCGGTCAGCCTTTCCATCCAGCCATTCCAGACAACAACCTGGTACTCTTTATCGACAAGGATTATGCCTTGCGCTAAACTGTCAAGCAAACAGTTAAAAAGTGACTGCATCATCAGACTCCACCATATCATCAATTTTTGCAATTAAGCGGGAAACAGAATCCATCCCCAAGGCGATCAGGATCGTCCCGCAAAACTGGGTATCAGCAATAGAAAACAACGTTTTCAACATCAGCGCATAGATGCTTTTTTGCAATAAACCCGTTTGCTTGTCAGCAGAAACAAACAACATTTCCACTTCCGGCAGCGAATAAATTAACTTTGTCGTAAGCAAATTACCAAGTCCGCCAACTACCGGATTTAAAATGATATTGCCGATTTCCTTGACCACATCAAAATCTGTATCCAGCAGTTCATTTTCATCGTAAACCTTGGCTCCGTCATTTATCGCTTCATTTAAACATAAACTGACCAATAGTTTTGCCTGTTCCGCAGGAAACAATAAAAATGCTTTTCCATTATATTCTTGGCCAAACTGTAAGGATGACGACATAACATGCCCGGAAGAACTGTCAATACACGACGCAAAATAAGAAGCAGTGATATCATCGGCAGACAATAAATCGATAGCCGGTACAGTTAGTTTTATTTTCCGGTCAACAACTTCCGATAAGATGCTGGCTGCCCGCCCAACACAGATATTAAAAAATTCAGTAAGCGCATCCCGCTGCATCTCACTTAGCATCATCAAACCGTTCCTCCACGATTTTTTTCACTAAAGCTACTTTATTCTGATCCAGCGGTTTATTGATGAACGCAGCAATATTATATTCGGCTAACTCCGCTTTCGTTGATTGTTGGACGTCAGCCGTTAATGCAAAAATAGGAATGCTTTGATCCGCCTCATGAATTTTTTTGATGAGTTCCTGTCCGCTCATCTGCGGCATTAATAAATCAGTTACGATGACATCCGGACATTCTCGCAGAAAACTTTCATAACCGATCAGGCCATTATCGGCCAAAATCAGTTCTGCCGTTGGAAAGGCTTCCGCAAATAAGCGCGCCTCAACTCTTTGGGAAAATTTAGAATCCTCCACAATTAAGATTTTCAAACGATAGCCCTCCTATACTAAAATAACGAACCATTATAAGCCTGTCTGCATAGCTTTATTTCCGTTCCGGTCTTATAATCCTCAATATATTATTGATTTACCGGCAAAGATTGTCAACACTAAACCGAACATTTTCTGGAAAGTTTTAGATGGTTTATCTGCTTTTCGTTAAGAATTTGCGTTAAAGCGTGGCATTCCAAGGCTGGAATGTAGTATACTATGCATAGATTTTTGATACAAATTCCTAATGCTGTTATTATTAAAGAATGATGAGGGATAAAAATGAGTATTAAATCACTTACGCCGCTGGAAGGACGGTATGGAACCATTACCCAGCCGTTGGGCGACTATTTTTCGGAATGGGCTTTAATTAAATACCGTATTCATGTAGAAGTGGAATGGCTTATTGCTATGGCAGGCAATCCCGCCTTTGCTGAAATCCGCCAATTCACACCAGATGAAACGGGTTTCTTGCGCAATATTGTCAAAAATTTTGATGAAACAGCCGCTCTGCGGATCAAAGAAATTGAACGGACTACCAACCACGATGTAAAAGCGGTCGAATATTTCCTCCGCGAGACCTTAGGCGCCATGTCGCTGGCTGATGTACTGGAATTTATCCACTTCGCCTGTACTTCCGAAGATATTAACAATCTTTCGTATGCCTTGATGTTGAAACACGGCATTGAGAAGGTCTGGCTGCCGACAGCGGAAAACCTGGTACAGACCGTTACAGCGATGGCGGAAGAAGAAAAAACCATTCCGATGCTGGCCCACACCCACGGCCAAGCAGCCTCCCCCACAACGGTTGGCAAGGAACTGGCCGTATTTGTCTACCGCTGGAACCGCCAGTTAAAACAAATCCGCTCCCAGGAATACCTCGGCAAGTTCAACGGCGCTGTCGGCAACTTCAATGCGCACAGTATTGCCTATCCGGCAGTTGACTGGGAAGCTGTTTCCCGTTCGTTCGTGGAAAGTCTGAGCCTGACCTATAACCCGCTGACAACGCAAATCGAATCCCATGACTATGTGGCCGAATCGTTCCATGCGTTGACGCGGTTCAATAATATCCTTCTTGATTTTGACCGCGACATGTGGCTGTATATTTCGCTTGGCTACTTCAAGCAAAAAACAATTGCCGGCGAAGTAGGCTCTTCTACCATGCCGCATAAAGTGAATCCGATCGACTTTGAAAATTCAGAGGCAAACCTGGGGCTAAGCAATGCCGTGCTCGACCATCTGGCCAACAAGCTGCCGATCTCCCGCCTGCAGCGTGACCTCAGCGATTCTTCGGCTCAGCGGAATATTGGCACGGGCATCGCCCATTCCTATCTGGCAATTACTTATACGGTAAAAGGCCTCAAGAAAACCGTCGTGAACGAAGAGGCCCTTGCCGCCGGTCTAAGCCATTCGTGGGAAGTTTTAGCCGAAGCCGTACAAACCGTAATGCGCAAGCACGGCCATGCCAATTCCTATGATAAACTGAAAGCCATCACCCGCGGCAAAGGCATCAGCGAGGAAGATATCAAGGCCTTTATCGACAGCGTCAAATTACCGGAAACCGACAAAAAACGACTCCTGGCCTTGACACCAGCGCAGTATGTCGGCATAGCCGCATCCTTACTGAAACATATATAACAATAATCGACAGAGAACCGGCTTCGCTTGAACCGGTTCTCTTTTTGTTCTACGCAACAAAAAGAAACAGCTACTGTCCATTTCGGGCAATAGCTGCTCCCGCTAGTACTATGAAGTTTACCGGTGCTATTTGGTTCGTGCCATGCCAAGCTTCAATGCATGCCGGAAGCATAATCATTGGCCGACCAAATCCCATCCTCGACATCAAACCCGGCAATCAGTACGTTGATATCAAACACATGCACTTTGATCCGGTCATCCGGCTGCCATAGCGCAAGTTGCGCCTGTAATTCTTCGTTCGCCAAACTAGTCATTTTCATTATATCAGCAGCGGCTTCCCGGACTAAATCAAGGAGTGGGAACGTCAGATTTTCATCGTATGGCTGCAAAACCGCTGTGGCCAAACCACTCAAAAGGGCAATATATACTTGGTTGACTGCAATATTTTCCGGCTGTTGCAAAGCAAAGAGGGAAAATCGTTCAACCGCACGATAAACATCACGAACACCATGCAGTTCCATGAGTTCGTCCTGCAATTCCAACGTTTTTTGCATTTTTTCTTCTATGGAAAATTCCTCATTATTACTGATTGTATGATATTCCCATTGCTTCTTCGCAATTTTTTCAAGTTCTAACTCCGAAAATATGATGGATCACCGACCTTAATTTTAATGATTTCAAGCGCCAAACAAAAAGGATCATCCTTCTGTCGGTGTCGCAGGCCCTTCTAAGGCGTACTGGTAAAAACTCAAGTCAAGCCACTTGCCAAATTTATAACCCGCCTTTTGAACGGTACCACAATGGTTAAAGCCTAATTTCGCGTGCAGTAACCGACTGCCTTCATTGCTGCTATCGATCCCGGCAACCATGGTGGCATAGCCTTGTTGGTTAGCAATCCTTATTAATTCTTGCAATAAGACGGTTCCAATGCGTTTTCCCCGGTGGTGTTTATGAACATATACAGAGTGTTCGATCGTATATTTATATGCCGGGTAAGCTCTAAACGGTCCAAACGTTGCGAAGCCAACGACAAAGCCGTTTTCCTCAAATACTAAAACAGGATATCCTGCATCCATCTTCTTTTCATACCAGGCTGTCCGGTCTTCAAGCGTATGAGGTTTGTAATCATAGATAGCCGTCGTATTGATTATGGCGTCATTATAAATTTCCAGGATGGCGGGTAAATCACTATCGGTTGCACAGCGGATCATGGTTTCACCTCTGAAATTCCAAATAAAAATGCTATTTGCACCACTAGGCAAATAGCCGCTTCCGTTTTGCGTGTCAAGTAAAAATCTCTTGCTATTTATCTCGTTAACAGCCTGTAATACCCACAGGGCACAGGGACCCCGCCCTCTTAGGTCGGGGATCAACAGGCTATAACACTCGAAACCCTAAAGGGAAACTTCGGCTTCGCGAAATCAAAGATTTCGAGCCTCAGTCTTAAGTTCGCTCTAAGGGTTCGGAGGGGGCAATAACCCCCTCCGAACCTAAGGCTCACTTATATTTTACCACATATGCAGCACTTAGTACAAATGCATCACCGAGTACAAAAAAATTACCGGCAGGGCAATGCCAAGACGTAAACCACCCGCATGCGGTGTTGACGCACCCCACTGATTGCAAATCCGTCTTGACAAGCAAAACTATCCGTACTACTCTTGAAACTATATTGATATTGACCGTTAAACTTTAAAATAGGGTGGTAATAGTATGTACGATCCAAATACCGTTCGTCCGGTCAAAAAAGTTTCCCGGCGGTTAAGAAAAGGGCGGGCGTTTACAGCATTATTAATTTTATTTTGTTTGATTGCCGGAATTACCTACGCATTTTTTTCCGGAAGCGACAAACCCAGGGCAGGCCTTGCCACTCCGGGAAAAGGGAAAATTAATATATTGGTCTTAGGCGTAGATGAGCGCGGTGATGATGCGGGACGTTCCGACACTTCCATTGTCGTAACTATTGATACGGATGCCAAAAAGGCGACCATCCTTTCTATCCCCCGGGATACGCGGCTGAAGATCCCCGGTCATAGTTGGGATAAAATAAATCACGCCTATGCATTCGGCGGAACACAACTTTCCAAAACGGCAATTGAGGATTTGCTGGGAATCCCGATCAATTATACAGTAATGATTAACTTTACCGGCTTCGTCCGGATGATTGATGCGATTGGCGGCGTTACGATCGATGTCGATAAACGAATGAAATATGCAGATCCTTACGATGACAACGGAGGATTGTACATTGACATCAAACCCGGCGTTCAAAAAATGAATGGCAAAACAGCGATCCAATACGTGCGCTATCGGGATGAAGAAGGAGATATCGGCCGCGTGGAGCGGCAGCAAAAATTTCTAAAAGCCGTGCTGCATGAATTTACAAAACCCCAGCTGATTACCCGCTTACCGGATATCGTCAAACAATTTTCTACGGCAGTAAAAACAGACATGCCGACCTATGAAATGGTGAAATTGGTGCCTGTTGTCAGCGACGCTGCAAAAGCCGGCCTGGCGGCCGAATGGGTAACGGGAACACCGGTCTGGATACGGGATGTCAGCTATTGGCTTCCGGACATCAAACAATTGCGGCAAAAAATCGCTCAACTACAAGGAATTACAGTCGACGAAAAGTACCGCCATGCAACCGAACTTTTGGCAGAGGAATACATACAATCGGTACCCAAGGAACGAAAAATCGTGGATGCTTCTCCCTCCGGGCCAAAAACTGCAATCACGGAAAAAAAGCCGTTGACACCACTTGCCAAAACAACAACGGATCAAAAATCGGATTCGCAAAAACCAAAAACGGAGAACACTACCCTCACAACTAATTCGGTTACGAAAGAACCGGCCAGCCACACTACCGGATCCACACCAACTACTTCCGATACAACCAAAGGAAAAACTCCGTAAAAAAAATGGGCTTGCGCCAAAAGTTGAATACTCATTATCGCAGCAAGGAAAGACGCTCCTGCCTATATTGGATCTTATGTGTGAATGGGGCGAAGCAAATCGGGCACAGTGTCAAAACGGCCTCTATGGTAACCAACAAAAAAAGGCTTGCGGATAAAAGATTATTCTACTGTACCGAAGGAGAGTGGTTGGGGAAGATGGGGCTTACGACCTTATGGACAAGGAATTTCGTTATGGTATGTTTCAGCAATCTTTTGCAATTTATGATTTTTTATATTTTGGTGGCTACCTTGCCGCTATTTGTAACACAGCAGTTACAGGGTGGCGAAGAAGCGACTGGTTTAATTATGTCTGCCTTTCTGTTAAGTGTAGTTCTGTTCAGACCGATCGCCGGAAAACTCATTGATGCTTACGATAAACGAAAAGTACTGTTGTTTTCTTTGGTTTTATTTGTGGTCATCGCACTCATTTACCCGTTTGCCAGCAATATTTTTTTGCTTCTTGTTTTGCGCTTTTTGCACGGAATTTCTTTTGGTATTTCAAATACAACTACGGCGACAATGGCTGTTGAAGCCATTCCTGACCACCGCAAAGGGGAAGGCGTTAGCTACTATAGTTTGTTTATGACTCTCGGAATGGCTATTGGCCCATTTATCGGCCTGACGATTACCACGAATTCCAACTTTTCCGTACTGTTCGGTTTCTGTATTTTTTTGGCGGTCTTATCATTACTGGTCGGCATTCTGGTACAGCCCGCAAAAACGGTGAAAAAAACAACCGAAACCAATCTGGCACGGTTTAGCTGGCAGCGTTTTTTCGAACCGGATGCCATGGTAATTAGCCTGGCTGGATGCTGTGTCGCTTTTGCCTGGAGCGGCGTAGCAACGTTTTTTTCCGTTTATGCGCACGAAAATGGCCTAGTATCTGCAGCACGTTATTTTTTCGTTGTCTATTCAGGCACAATCTTGTTGTCGCGGCCGTTTGTAGGCAGAATCTTTGATCGAAGGGGAGCGGGAATTATTATTTATCCTGCCTGCAGCCTGCTTGTAGTTGGTTTGTTATTACTCAGCCAGGCTCATACCACAGCGTTGTTTCTAGCGGCCGCCGCCGTTATTGGCTTAGGAGTCGGCTCGCTTTTTTCCAGTTACCAGACCTTGGCTGTACAATATTCGCCGCTTAACAAGAGAGGGCTGGGAACTTCAACCTTTTTTTGTTTTTATGACATCGGCATGGTTTTAGGTTCTTTTTTACTTGGCCTTGTGGCTGCCCATATAGGCTACAGCTCTATGTATATTATTTCTGCGGCAATGATGTTCTTATCGGCTTGGTTGTATAAACTCGCGGCAAAGAAAAATCGGCCAAGCGAAAAATGAATAATCAAAGAATGGCATTGAGGTTTCGGTATTAGCAAAGGAAAACCTGGTAGTCCGTTTGAAAACGGACTACCAGGTTTTCTTGTGGATAGCTACTATTTGTATAGATCGCGTACTCTCATTCAGTACGTCATTGAATAATCCTTGTTACCGCAGAAGAGCGCCGGAAATGACCATCCTCTGCACTTCATTTGTACCTTCATAAATAGTGGTGATCTTAGCATCCCTATACAATCTTTCCACTTTAAAGTCTTTAATGAAACCATAGCCGCCATGGACTTGAATTGCTTTATTGCAGATCCAGTCCGCTGCTTCCGAAGCGAACATTTTAGCCATAGCCGCCTCTTTACTGAAAGGCTTTCCTTCCTCTTTCAACATAGAAGCATGGTAAACCAAGAACCGTGCCGCTTCCAAATGGGTAGCCATATCGGCTAACATCCATTGAATGGCTTGATTCTTAGAAATCGGTTTGCCAAATTGTACCCGTTCCTTGGAAAATTTCACCGCTTCATCCAATGCCGCTTGAGCGATCCCCAGTGCTTGTGTCGCAACACCGATCCGGCCTACATCCAAGGTTGCCATAGCGATACCGAAGCCTTTGCCTTCCTTGCCGACCAAGTTTGCTTTAGGAATGCGGCAATTTTTGAATATCAGTTCCGCGGTCTGCGAACCGCGGATTCCCATTTTGTCTTCATGTTTGCCAATTTCAAAACCAGGCAGCCCTGCTTCGACAACAAACGTACTAATCCCTTTTGTTCCGGCAGTTGGATCGGTCAAAGCAAATACAACGTATACATCGGCTACACCGCCATTGCTGATGAAACACTTCGTTCCATTCAACACATACTCTTCGCCATCAAGAATAGCCGTAGTTTGACCCGCTCCGGCATCAGTCCCTGCACCTGGTTCGGTTAATGCAAAAGCACCCAATTTTTCGCCTGTGCACAACGGGGTAAGATATTTTTGCTTTAATTCTTCGGAGCCGTAGCTATAAATCGCAGAGCAAGCCAAGGAAGCGTGCACTTCATAACTAATTCCGGTGGAAGCGCAGGAGCGGCAGATTTGCTCCAAAACTAAAGTATAGCTGAGGAAATCAGCGCCAGCACCGCCATACTCCGTCGGATAGGAAATGCCCATGAAATCCAATTCAGCCATTTTTTGATATATTTCGTTGGGGATCTTTTCTGTTTTGTCAATCTCAGCCGCAATCGGTTCCAGGTACTCCAGAGCAAATTCCCTTGCATTTTGTTGGATAAGCTGTTGTTCCTCTGTCAGATTAAAATTCACTGAAATGCCCTCCTTGTTATTTGTTTGGTAATGAATCTCTTCTGCCATAATTCCAAAAATACTGTCTCGCTTATATATTAGACCAGTCGTCTATAAATGTAAAGAACTATTTTTATAGTATGGCAACTTTTTATTTTTAAATAACTCATAACTCTTCTGTTTATAGAAAATACCTTGACTATTCCAGCATACCTGTCTATGATAAAATCATGAAAAATATTACACGCGATAAACTTATCCGAGCCGGCGCCAAAGCGATGCTGGCAAAAAGCTACAACGCTGTAGGAATTCAGGAAGTATTATCTGAAGTGAATGTCCCAAAAGGATCTTTTTATTATTACTTCAACTCAAAGGAAGATTTTGGCAAAGAAATTATCCACTACTACGGCGAACAACTGGCAAAATCCATCCAGAAAAGTTTATCAGACACAAATGTATCGCCGCGGGAAAGAATGGTGAATTATTTTTCTTCCCTTAAATCATATTTTGTAAACGTTGGCTGCAATCAAGGATGTCTCGTGGCAAAATTAGCAACAGAAATTGCAGATAGCAGTCCTTCCATGCGTATCGCTTTAAAGCAGGAATTTGATAAGTGGGCCGCTTTATTTGCC
>Ga0316604_10001949_pt1 | contig 16933 bp, 13 predicted proteins | sample OWC_soil_day20_C_FD_207650 | JGI IMG/M metagenome (GOLD analysis project Ga0316604, IMG submission 207650) | Wetland soil microbial communities from Old Woman Creek delta, Ohio, United States - OWC_soil_day20_CT | ecosystem: Environmental > Terrestrial > Soil > Wetlands | place: USA: Ohio... | reverse complement strand
TGCCTTTGAAGAGGTTGCGGCAGATATTTATGCGGCCACTGATGGCAAGGGCCCGCTGTGGGAGCAGGCTGCCTACCTGGGCAATAATCTTGATCCGGGAAATGCCCTGTATGCCAAGAAATTTGGCATGAGTGAGCCGGTTCTGCAAAATGCGGCGTTTGCAGGTGTGGCAGCGGTGGCGGCTGCCGCGGTCGCAGCACCGACAGAGCCGGATATTCCGGATGATGTGTCTGAGAGCTCGGACCAGGAAAGTGACGGGATTCTGGATTTTGAGTTCGAAATGCCTGATGTGGAGCCTGATCATGCCCCCTTGCAGGCATCTGCGATCTTGCCCGACGAAGAAGTGGATTTGGATCTGGATTGGGGCGTAATACCTTCACCGGAGTCTGGTGAGCCGGATGCTGTGCCGGAAATCACTGTTGCAGCCGTCTCGATGATTGAGCCTGGTGTGCCGTCCGGTGTGTCCGACGAGATATCCGTCGATCACGTGAGGGAGGAGGCCGACACCGGCATGATGGCGTTGGATTTGCCAATTGATCTGGGGGCAGAATTCGATGCGGTGATGCCACCGGTTGAATCTGAGGCGGAAGCTGAAACGTTTGCTGCCGACGTCGCAGAAACGGATGAGGATGAGTCAGCACCGTTCGATGTCTCGTCGTTTGAATTGCCCGATCTGGACCTTAATCTGGATGCGCTCGCAGAGCTTGATGAGCTGGACACCGAAGCGCAAGCTATTGCGGATTTTAACGCCCAGCTCTCCGTGAGCGAAGAACCCGGGTTGGGCTTGCCTGTCACGGAACCGGCTGGTGATCAAGCCGGCATGGATGAGATCGACTTGAAATTCGATTTCAGCATGGACGAACCCGTTGCTGAAACGGATGTGAGCAAGTCTGAAGTGCCGATTGATCTGGGTCTGGAGATCGGAAGCGTCGCGGATAACATGGAATTTGCCGCGGATGACCCGGTTCAAACCAAGATTGATCTGGCGCGTGCCTACATCGACATGGGCGACGTAGAAGGGGCACGTGAAATTCTTCAGGAGGCTGAGCAGGAAGGTAGCCCGGCCCAGCAAAATCTGGCCAAGTCGCTTTTGGCTGAACTGTAATTCGTAATTTTAAAATTGCACCCTGTTAATAGACTGGCGCTCTGGCTGTGGCTGACTTCATTGTTGCCCTGGCTTGAGCGCCGACTGCTTTATGGCGTGGCGGGATTCGTCCTTCTTTTTGCCATGGTCTGGGCTCGCCCGCGATTTATGCGGGCCTTGCCGCGCATGCGCTGGCTCCTTGTTGTCTTGGGGGCGATCTATGCGTGGACTACACCGGGCGAATATGTTTGGTCGGGCTGGTTGGCGCCCACGTATGAAGGGATCAGCCTTGGTGCCGCGCAAATGACCAGGTTGTTGGTGATCGCGGCGAGTTTGCAGCTGTTGTTGACGAATATGAGTCGAGCCTCTATTTTTGCCGGCCTGCATGCCTTGGCGTATCCACTCGACTGGCTGGGGGTGTCCCGTAACCGCATGGCGCTGCGACTGACTTTGACTTTGGAAATGATGGAAAAATTGCTGGAAACGCGACAACCGATCAAGCATCTGATGCATGAATTGCAGCAACCCATGGATGCGCACGCCGAACGTGTCGTGCTGTTGCCTGTGCTGCCAATGTCGCTGATGCAGCAAGGATTGCTGCTGGTGCAGTTGCTGGCCATTGCCTCGATGTTCTGGCTGGGTGGGTTTGGCGCATGGGCATGAGGCGGATCGTGATCGGCCTGGAATATGATGGCCGGGCTTTTTGCGGCTGGCAGATCCAGCCGCAGGTGGCGACGGTGCAGGCTGCGCTGGAGCAGGCGCTGAGCAAGATGGCCGGCCACCCGGTTCGGGCGCATGCGGCCGGCCGAACCGATACCGGTGTGCATGGCGCCATGCAGGTCGCGCATTTTGACACGGCGGTGCAACGCCCGCTGACGGCTTGGGTGCGCGGGGTAAACAGTTTTTTACCGTCGGAAATAGCCGTTCTTTGGGCGAAAGAAGTGCCGGATGCATTTCATTCCCGTTTTTCGGCCATGGCGCGGCATTATCGCTATCTATTGCTCAATCATCCGGTTCGCCCTGCGCTATTGGCCGGTCGGGTTGGCTGGATTCACCAGCCACTTGATCTGGATGCCATGAGGAAGGCCGCCCGGTTACTGTTGGGTGAGCACGATTTTTCGAGTTTTCGTGCCGCGGAGTGCCAGGCTAAAACCCCTGTCAAGATACTGAACCAGTTGGAAATTCATGGCGATGACCGTTTGATTCAGTGCGATTTTTCCGCCAATGCCTTTCTGCATCACATGGTTCGCAATATCATGGGGGCACTGCTGCACGTTGCCAAAGGCAATGAGTCGCCGCAGTGGATAACCCGCCTGCTGGCGGCGCAAGACCGGTCCGTTGCGCCCCCTACCTTTATGCCGGACGGTTTGTATCTGGCGGGGGTCAGCTACCCGGCCGAATTTGAGCTGCCTTCCATGCCTTCGCCACGTTATGGCGTGATTTGAACCGGAATAACTGAAGAGCAATATGATCCCGCGTATCAAAATATGTGGTTTGCGCGACCCTGAGACCGCGCTGGCGGCAGCCAGACTGGGAGCGGACGCGATAGGTTTGGTGTTTTATGCGCCCAGTCCACGCGCCGTGAATATTGAGACTGCACGGCGTATCGCGCAGTGTCTTCCCCCTTTTGTGACAACGGTTGGCCTGTTCGTGGATGCTGATCCCGCCTATGTTTGCAAGGTGTTGGCATCGGTTCCGCTGGATATTTTGCAGTTTCATGGCGAAGAGTCTCCCGAGTACTGTCGACAATTTAGTCGGCCCTATTTGAAAGCAGTTAGGGTAAAACCGGCGCTGGATTTGCTAGAATATGCGGCTCGGTATGCGGATGCGCGCGGTATCCTGGTGGATACCTATGTGCCCCAGGCGCCTGGTGGAACTGGCGAAACCTTTGATTGGTCGCTCTTGCCGCAACATTTTCCGTTGCCGTTGGTCCTGTCGGGCGGGCTGCATCCGGGCAATGTTTCCGAGGCGATTCGTCGGGTGCGGCCATGGGCGGTGGACGTATCGAGCGGCGTGGAAAGCAGCAAGGGAATCAAGGACGTGGCGAAAATCGCGGCGTTCAACGAGGCGGTCCGGCGATCCGGCTGCCCAGACTAGCGAGAGAACATGAACGATATCTACAATCAGCCTGATGCACGTGGACATTTTGGCCAGTTTGGCGGCATTTTTGTAGCCGAAACCTTGATGGCGGCGCTTGAAGAATTGCGCGTTGAATATGACAAAGCACGCAACGATCCCGCTTTCATGGCCGAGTACTACAGCGATCTCAAACATTATGTTGGTCGTCCGAGCCCGCTTTATCACGCCAAGCGTTTGTCGGAAGAGGTGGGTGGGGCGCAGATTTATCTCAAGCGCGAAGACCTGAACCACACCGGTGCGCACAAGGTAAACAACACTATCGGCCAGGCGCTGCTCGCGCGCCGCATGGGCAAGAAGCGTGTGATTGCAGAGACGGGGGCCGGCCAACACGGCGTGGCTTCGGCCACGGTGGCTGCACGTTTCGGGCTTGAATGCGTGGTTTACATGGGTGCGGAAGATGTGAAGCGCCAGTCGCCGAACGTGTACCGGATGAAGTTGCTCGGCGCGACGGTCGTTCCGGTCGAATCCGGGACTAAAACGCTCAAGGACGCCATGAACGAAGCCATGCGCGACTGGGTGACCAATGTCGATACCACCTATTACATCATCGGTACGGCGGCGGGTCCGCATCCTTACCCGATGCTGGTGCGCGATTTCCAATGCATCATCGGCGAGGAATGCAAACTGCAGGCGCAAGAGCAGATCGGCCGCCAGCCGGATGCGGTGCTGGCCTGCGTGGGCGGCGGCTCCAATGCCATCGGCATTTTCCATCCCTATATCGGTGTGCCGGGCGTGCGCCTGATCGGCGTTGAAGCCGGTGGGTTTGGTGTGGAAACCGGCAAACACGCGGCACCACTGACCTCGGCAGCCAAACCGGGCGTGTTGCATGGCCAGCGCTCCAACCTGATGCAGGATGAAAACGGTCAGGTGATCGAAACGCATTCGATTTCCGCCGGCCTGGATTACCCCGGCGTTGGTCCGGAGCATTGCTATCTGAACGAGATCGGCCGCGCCGAATATGTGGCTGCCAATGACGATGAAGCGCTGCTTGCCTTCCATGACCTATGTCGCCTGGAAGGTATCATTCCGGCGCTGGAATCGAGCCATGCCCTGGCCTATGCGAAAAAACTTGCAAAAACCATGCGGCCTGATCAGGTGATCGTGGTCAATTTGTCCGGTCGTGGTGATAAAGACATTCCGACCATTGCCAAGCTTGACGGCATCGAACTTTAACCAACAGGCGCCGCAAGGCGCCTGTGCTGATATCTGACGGAACCATGTCCAGAATCCAGACTACTTTTTCGCGTTTGCAGGCCGCTGGCCGAAAAGCGCTGATTCCCTATGTCACGGCGGGCGATCCACGTCCCGGCATCACCGTTGAACTGATGCATGCCTTGGTAAAAGGCGGTGCCGACATCATTGAACTGGGGGTTCCCTTTTCCGATCCAATGGCGGATGGCCCGGTGATTCAGTTGGCAGCCGAACGCGCGCTGGCACATGGCGTGAGCTTGCGCTATGTGCTGGAGATGGTGGCTGAATTTCGCCAGACCAATACCGAAACGCCGGTCGTGCTGATGGGGTATGCCAATCCGATTGAAGCGATGGGCTACCCAGTGTTTTCCGCTGCGGCCGTGGCTGCCGGCGTTGACGGGGTTTTGACTGTCGATTTGCCGCCGGAAGAAGCGCGGGAGCGGGTGGCTGTGCTGAAGGCGCATGGCCTTGATCCGGTATTCCTGCTTGCGCCGACGACGCCGGTCAGCCGTCTGGCTGCCGTCGCAGAATTGGCGTCGGGTTATGTTTATTATGTCTCGCTCAAGGGCGTGACAGGTGCTGCGACGCTGGATGTAGACAGTGTCGCCACCAAGCTGGCCGAACTGCGCCAGCATATCAATCTGCCGATTGGTGTGGGTTTTGGCATTCGCGATGCGCAATCGGCACAAGCCATTGCGAGTGTGGCTGATGCCATCATTATCGGCTCGCGCATCGTGCAGGAAGTCGAGGCTGGCGAAGCCGGTCTGACCGAACGCGTGAGCGCTTTCCTCTCCGGCATTCGTGCCGCTATCGATATGGCTCGCGCCTGACCCATTTGAACGGAGTTCATCCATGAGCTGGTTGCAAAAACTGCTGCCCCCGAAAATCAAGAGCCGTGATTCGGCGAGCAAATCCGGTGTGCCGGAAGGTCTATGGAGCAAATGTTCCGCCTGTAGTGCCGTACTGTATCGCACTGATCTGGAAAACAATCTGGACGTTTGCCCGAAATGTGGTTTCCATAATGCGGTGCATGCCCGCCGCCGCCTGGATATCCTGCTCGACCAGGAAGGCCGCTTCGAAATCGGCGCTGAAGTAAAACCGGTCGATATCCTGAAGTTCAAGGATAGTCGCAAGTATCAGGACCGCATCGCTGCCGCGCAGGAAGATACCGGCGAGGATGATGCGCTGGTCGTGATGCAGGGCGCAATCCTGAATGTGCCTTGCGTGATCGCCTCTTTCGAATTCAAGTTTATTGGCGGCTCGATGGGTTCCGTCGTGGGCGAACGCTTTGTGCGTGGCGTCAACGCGGCCATGGAACAGAACGTGCCTTTCATTTGCGTGGCGGCATCTGGTGGCGCGCGCATGCAGGAAGGCTTGAATTCACTGATGCAGATGGCCAAAACCTCCGCCATTCTTACCCGTCTGTCCGACAAACGCTTGCCTTTCATTTCCGTGCTGACTGATCCGACCATGGGCGGGGTTTCCGCCTCGTTTGCCTTCCTGGGTGACGTGGTGATTGCGGAACCGGGTGCGCTGATCGGTTTTGCCGGCCCGCGCGTGATCGAGCAAACCGTTCGTGAAACACTGCCGGAAGGCTTCCAGCGCGCAGAGTTTTTGGTCGAGAAGGGCGCTGTTGACCTGATTGTCGACCGTCGGGAAATGCGGCGCAAACTGGCGCAGCTCATGACCTTGCTTGGCAATCAGCCGGCCCTGAACTGATGCTGCGTTTTGATGCCGGGCGGCTCGAGGATTGGCTGGCGCACCTTGAGTCGCTGCATCCCAGTGCCATAGACATGGGGCTGGGACGCGTGGCACAGGTGCGCGATGCGTTGGGCCTCAAGCCGGCGTTCCCGATTCTGACCGTGGGTGGAACCAATGGCAAAGGATCGGTTTGTGCCATGCTGTCTTCCATACTGCGCGCCGCGGGTTATCGCGTAGGCACCTATACCTCCCCGCATCTGCTGCATTACAACGAACGTGTGATGATTGATCTGGCGCCGGCGAGCGATGCCGCGCTGGTTGAATCCTTCCGTGCCGTCGAGGCTGCGCGCGGCGAAATCTCGCTGACCTATTTCGAGTTTGGCACGCTGGCAGCGTTGCAGCAGTTTGTTGCGGCAGAAGTCGATGTGGCTGTGCTGGAAGTGGGGCTGGGTGGCCGGCTGGATGCGGTCAATGCTTTCGAGCCGGATGTGGCTGCGGTTGTCAGTGTCGGCTTGGATCATCAAAGTTATCTGGGGGATACCCGTGAGGCGATCGGTTTCGAAAAAGCGGGTATTTTCCGTGCAGGGAAACCGGCTTTTTGCGCGGATCCGCAGCCTCCGCAATCCTTGCTGGATCACGCTTCCGCAATTGGCGCCGATTTGCGCCTGATCGGGCGCGATTTCGGTTTTCAGAAGCAGAACGAAGATCGTCAGTGGATGGCCTGGAGCAAAGGTTCGGTGCATCGTCATGCCTTGCCGTTCCCGGCTTTACGCGGCGATTACCAGCTGGGCAATGCGGCCTTGGCGCTGGCGATGCTGGATGGAGTGCAAGACCGCCTGCCGGTTGCCCTTGGCGATATCAAGCGTGGCTTGATCGAAGTGGAGTGGCCGGCACGTTTTCAGGTGCTGCCCGGCCGCCCGGCCGTGGTACTGGATGTGGGCCACAATCCGCATGCTGCTCGCGTTCTGCGCGCGGGGTTGGATCAAATGGGATTTTTCCCAACCACCCACGCCGTATTTGGCATGATGGCCGACAAGGATATTGCCGGCGTAGTGGCATGCCTGGCGGACCGTATCGACATATGGCACGTAGCTGCACCGGCATTGCCACGCGCGGCGACTGCCGAGAGCGTGGGTGAGATCATTGACCAGTGTGCTGCAGGCACCCAGGTAAAATGCTATCCGACCGTCGCACAAGCTTGGCAGGGCGCCTGCAAGAGTGCGTCTGAAAATGATAGAATTCTCGCCTTTGGATCCTTCTATACCGTTGCCGAAGTCATGGCCGCGCGGGAAAGTCGAACATGACCCAGCCCAACGTCAGTGAAGAATTGCTGCATATCCGCAAACGCGCACGCCGTCGCCTGCTCGGTGCCATTGCGCTTGTTTTGTTTGCCTTGATCGTGCTCTGGACTGTGCTGGACAATGCGCCGCCGCCCCAGTTTGCTACCGGGCATCCTATCGAAATAACTTCCAGTGCGCCGGCTTTGGTTGCGAATGCACCCGTTGTTGCCGTGGTGCAGCCTGCCAGCGGGCCGGAAAGTTCGCGGGTTGCGATGGATGCCTCTTCCGTTGCAGCATCTCTTGTTGCGGCAGCACCTAACCAGGCACCGGTCGTGGCGACTCCCGCCATCATTGCATCGGCGCCGGAAAAAAATACGCCGGTTCAGCCCAAAGCAAGCAGTATTGCGACGGTTTTGCCGGGCAAACTGGTCAATCATCAGACATCGGTCAAGGTCGCTACCACGCCTGAGGTAAAACCCAAGCGCAGCAGTGCTGTGGCGGAAAAAACGGTGGTTGATCCGCGCAAGATTCTTGATGGCCTGGAAGAAAAGAAAACGGCCCCTGCGGTTGCAAAAACTGGGCGCTATTACCTTCAGGTGGGGGCTTTTGCCGATGCGGCCAAAGCGACACAACTCATTGCCAAGCTCAAAGCTGCAGGTTTGCCGGCCTATGGCGAGAAAGTTGGCTCCAGCAAGGGTGAACTGACCCGGATCCGCATCGGTCCGTCAACCGACGAAGCCCGGGCCAATGAATGGCGCCGTAAATCCGAAGTGGCTGGCGTGCCGGGCAAAGTCATCAAGCAATGACAGTTTTTGATTATGTTGTCCTCACCATCATGGGATTGTCGATCCTGCTTTCAGTGATGCGGGGATTGGTGCAGGAGATGTTGGCCCTGGCAGCGTGGGTGCTTTCGTTCTGGCTTGCGAGCAAGTATGCCAGCCAGGGTGTACGCTGGATGCCGGAAGGACTGCCTAACGACAGCATCCGCTATGTTGCGGCGTTCCTGGCGATTTTTTGCGCGGTTTGGCTTCTTTCCGCGATTGTGCGCATCACGCTGAATCAGTTCCTCAAAACAGTGGGACTCAAACCACTGGATCGTGCGTTGGGTGCCGTTTTCGGTTTTTCGCGGGGAGTGCTGTTGGTGCTCATGCTGGTATTAGTGGCCGGCATGACCCATTTACCCCAGACGCAGGATTGGCGCAATGCGATGTTCAGCCCGCTGTGTGAAAACGCGGCGCTGCGCATCAAACCCTGGTTGCCGGCTGGACTTGCCAGCCGAATCCACTTTGATTGATTTTCGCTTTTATCGCAATAAAGGTAACAAACACTATGTGTGGCATTCTCGGTGTGGTGGCGCAAACTCCCGTCAATCAACTGCTTTATGATGGATTGCTCATGTTGCAGCATCGCGGTCAGGATGCTGCCGGCATCGTGACGGCTGAAGGGCAGGTGCTGCATATGCACAAGGGCCAAGGCTTGGTTCGCGATGTGTTCCGCACCCGCAACATGCGCTCGTTGATGGGCAATGCCGGGATTGGTCATGTGCGCTATCCGACTGCGGGTTCCGCCTCCAGCGTGGCCGAAGCCCAGCCTTTCTACGTGAACAGCCCGTTTGGCATCGTGTTGGCCCACAACGGCAACCTGACCAACGACAAACAGCTGAAAGACGAGATGTACCGCACCGATTTGCGGCACATCAACACCAATTCCGATTCCGAAGCGCTGCTTAACGTGTTTGCCCACGAGCTTTCGCAGCGCACCAAAGGCCCGCAGCTCGATCACGACACGATTTTCGATGCCATTACCGCTGTGCATCAACGGGTCAAGGGCGCTTATGCGGTGGTCGCGATCATTGCTGGTTACGGGCTGGTGGCGTTCCGCGATCCATATGGCATCCGTCCGCTGGTCATGGGGCGACATGAAACCCTGGCTGGCTTTGAGTATCTACTGTCTTCCGAATCGGTCGCGCTCGATACCCTGGGCTTCAAGATGTGGCGCGATGTGGCACCGGGCGAGGCGGTTTACATCACCTTCGACGGCCAATTCCACAGCCGCCAATGCCATCCGACACCCAAGCTGGTGCCGTGCATTTTCGAACACGTTTACTTCGCCCGCCCGGATACCGTGATCGATGGCATTTCGGTCTACGAAGCGCGCATGAAAATGGGTGAACGCCTTGCCGACAAGGTCAAGCGTGTGGTTCCGGAAATGGATATCGACGTGGTGATTCCGATTCCGGATACCAGCCGCTCCTCTGCGTTGCAACTGGCCAACCGCCTGGGCGTTTCTTTCCGGGAAGGCTTCATCAAGAATCGCTATATCGGCCGTACCTTTATCATGCCGGGTCAATCCACCCGCAAGAAATCGGTACGTCAGAAGCTCAATCCGATTGGAGTCGAATTCAAGGGCAAGAACGTGCTGCTGGTTGATGATTCCATCGTACGCGGCACCACCTCGAAAGAAATCGTGATGATGGCGCGCGAAGCTGGCGCCAACAAGGTATACATGGCTTCCGCTGCGCCGCCGGTAAAGTTCCCGCATGTTTACGGCATCGACATGCCAACGCGGAGCGAACTGATTGCCACGGGCCGCACCGATGAGGAAATCGCGCGTGAAATCGGCGCCGATGCCGTGATTTATCAGGAATTGAGCGAGCTGATTGCCGCCTGCACCGATGCCAGCCACGGACAGATCACCGAATTCGAGACTTCATGTTTCGATGGCAAGTATATTGCCGGCGATGTGACCGACGATTACCTCGATGCATTGGAAGCGAAGCGGATTTCGCCCTTGTCGAAAAAATACAAGGAAGGTGATGGCGATAGCCGCGTGCTTGATCTGAATATTGGCGTGGCAGAGCAGAATTTGATCTGACCGGGATTGAGGCGCTTTGTTATTAACAAGTGCTTCTTAAGTATTTGTGGTTTGATCGAACGGGAGCTAGGCTCCCGTTTTGTTTTCAGCGGAGATAACTATAATGAGCGAAGAATTCGACCACCTGCATCCGGAAACCGTGGCCTTGCGCGCGGGAACGCTGCGCACCGAACACGGCGAGCATTCCGATGCGCTGTATCTGACGTCCAGCTTTGTTGTTGAAGATGCGGAAGATGCCGCGCTGAAGTTTTCCGGACAGGCACCGGGCTACACCTACTCGCGCTTCGGCAACCCCACGGTGACCGCGTTTGAAGAGCGTCTGGCGGCGCTTGACGGTGCCGAGCGCGCGCATGGCACCGCTTCGGGCATGGCGGCAATCCTGGCCTTGTGCATGTCGCACCTGAAGGCCGGCGATCATATCCTTGCTTCCAATGGTTTGTTCGGCGCGACGATCCAGTTGTTCAACAACTACATGGTCAAATTCGGCGTGGAAGTGAGCTATGTCTCGCCGACCAATCCGCAAGCCTGGCGCGAAGCCGTGCGCCCGAACACCAAGCTGTTCTTTACTGAAACGCCGTCCAATCCGCTGACCGATATTGCCGATCTGACCCAACTGGCCGAGATTGCCCACGAGCATGGCGCGTTGCTGGTGGTGGACAACAGCTTCTGTACCCCGATTTTGCAGCGCCCGCTTGAATTTGGCGCCGATCTGGTGGTGTATTCTGCGACCAAGTACCTGGACGGACAGGGCAGGGTATTGGGAGGGGCAGTGACCGGCTCCCGGGCGTTGATCGAGCCGATCTACTTCTTTCTGCGCACCGCCGGACCTTCGCTTTCACCGTTCAATGCCTGGGTGTTGCTCAAGGGTTTGGAAACCTTGCCGCTCCGGATGCGCGCCCATTCGGAAAGTGCATTGAAGCTGGCTGAATGGCTGATGGAGCAACCGGCAATCGAACGGGTGTACTACCCGTGGTTGCCGAGCCATCCGCAATATGAACTGGCACAACGGCAACAAAGTGCCGGCGGCGGCGTGGTCTCGTTCGAGGTGAAAGGCGGCCGTGAAGCGGCCTGGAAAGTGGTCAACAATGTGCGCCTGATTTCGCGTACCTCTAACCTTGGCGATGTGCGATCGACCATCACGCATCCGGCCACCACCACCCACGGTCGACTGACTCCCGAGGCGCGTGCTGCCGCCGGTATCAAGGAAGGCCTGATCCGTGTGGCGGTTGGGCTGGAACATATCGACGATTTGAAGGCGGATTTGTTGCGCGGCCTGGAGTAATCCACGCATACAGCGAGAGGGGGCAGCATGGGCCCCCTTTACTGTTTTTTTGATAAGTTAAAACCTGAACTTTGCTTTTCTTCAATCAATAGACTGTCGATCGGCGCTCGCCGGTGCATGCAGATCATGGTTGGGGTGGGTTCACGGCAGATTGCACTTGTTTCCCATCCCAATCCATGCGGCCATTTATGTTATTGATTAATCAGTAAAAGCCGGAAATAAACTATATTTCTTGTTGCATTTACTCTCCGAATCCACCCATTGTGTAGGCATCGTCGGGCGTCATCCAATGGTTGCCAGGGGCGGAATCAGCCTGGTTATTGGCGCAATAGAAATTAAGATAAGGCACGTGAAGTGCATTGTTTTTTGCATTTCGATGCTGCAAAAATCCGGTCTGTTTTCCTTCTTCCGGGCTGCTAGTCCGGGCAATTTGATCTGGCTGAATCATTTGGGAAACTTCCTCCTTCTGTGCCTGAGCAGGGCTGTTGATAATGGCCATTTATTCAGTTCCATGGGTATGCAGCATACGCAAGTGCTACCGTAGCATTACTCTTTATCCCATCCTTCAAGCGGAGCGCGTCAGCCCATGAGGCTTGGTTTTGCGGGCGAATTCCAAACCCGGCATGACATCGAACATCGGCGAAGCAGATGCGCTTGAATGGAGTTCTTTGCAATGCAAAATTTGCCAATAAATCCTGTGTGAATCAATTTTTTTATGGGGTTTATATTTGTTTTATGTAATTTTTATGGCGTTATATATTTTCGTGGTTAAATAGATTTGGCTGCGTTTAGCTTGACAGAACGTCCGTTGCCCTTCAATTACCGATTACCTCTATGCGAATTATCCACACCTCGGATTGGCACTTGGGTCAGCACTTTATGGGCAAGACCCGCCAGGCCGAACACCAGCAGTTCATTGACTGGCTTGTTGACCAGGTAGTGCTGCACCGTGTCGATGCCCTGATCGTGGCGGGCGACATCTTCGATACCGGTTCGCCCCCCAGCTATGCGCGTGAGCTCTACAGCCAGATGGTCGTCAGCCTGCACAATGCGGGAACCCGGCTGATCCTGCTGGGCGGCAACCACGACTCGGTAGCCACACTGGGCGAAAGCCGGCCGCTGCTATCGTATCTTTCCACCACGGTGGTTCCCGCTGTTGAAGCAGACCTTTCGCGCCAGATCCTGGTTGTCCATGATCGAGACGGCCAGCCCAGTGCAATCGTCTGCGCCATTCCCTTTATCCGCCCGCGCGATGTACTGCAAAGCCAGGCAGGCCAAAGCGCTGAAGACAAACAACAATCGCTGCTGGAGGCGATCCAGCAGCATTACCAAGCGGTATATCGACTGGCCTGTACCCGGCGTGATGCGCTTGGCCTGCCGTTGCCGATTGTTGTGACAGGCCACCTGACGACCGTAGGTGCCAGTGCCAGCGAATCGGTGCGCGAAATTTATGTTGGCGCGCTGGAAGCCTTTCCGACTTCCGCCTTTCCTCCCGCCGATTACATCGCCCTCGGCCATATCCATCGTCCGCAGAAAGTAGGCGGGCTGGAGCAGATACGTTACTGCGGCTCGCCCATTCCCTTAAGTTTCGATGAAGCCGCGCAGCAGAAAGAAGTGCTGCTGGTGGAACTGGATGCCGGTGGACTGCAAGCCGTCACGCCACTGCCTGTTCCCCGGTTTCAGCCATTGGTTTCGATCAAAGGCAATCTCGTCGAACTGGCGGAGGCGATTTCTGCGGTGGCGCAACAAGGCAGTGCAGCCTGCCCGGCCTGGCTGGAAGTCGTGGTCCGGGGAGACGATTATTTGTCTGATCTGCAAACGCGTATCCAGGAAATCACCGCGGGCCAGCCGGTAGAGGTGTTGCGCATCCGCCGCGAACGCAACAATGCGGCCGCACTGCTGCAATCCGCAGCCAAAGAAACGCTGGATGAGTTATCGCCCTTCGATGTGTTCGCCAAACGGCTGGAGCAGGAAGAACTCGATCCTGAACTGAAAGCGCACCTTGAAGCGCGTTACCGCAGCGTGGTCGATGCCTTGCGGGAGGGCGCGGCATGAAGATCCTGACCCTGCGCCTGAAGAATTTGAATTCGCTCAAGGGCGAATGGAAGATCGACTTCACCCAGCCACCGTTCAAGGACAACGGCCTGTTTGCAATCACCGGCCCCACCGGTGCGGGCAAATCCACCCTGCTGGATGCGATCTGCCTGGCGCTGTATCACGAAACACCACGCCTCAAGACGATCTCGGCCAGCAGCAACGAAATCATGACCCGCCACACCGCAGACTGCCTGGCCGAGGTGGAATTCGAGGTCAAAGGTCAGGTTTACCGGACTTTCTGGAGCCAGCGCCGCGCGCGGGACAAAGCCGATGGCGCCTTGCAAGCCCCCAGGGTGGAACTGGCCGATGGCAGCGGCGCTATCCTGACCAGCCAGATCAACGACAAGCTCAAGCGCATCGAAGAAATTACCGGACTGGATTTCGCCCGCTTCACCAAATCGATGTTGCTGGCACAGGGCGGTTTTGCCGCTTTCCTGAATGCCAGTGCCAATGAACGCGCCGAACTGCTGGAAGAGCTCACCGGCACAGACATCTACGGCCAGATTTCGCAGCGGGTTTTCGAGCAGGCGCGTGAAGCCAAACAGGCGCTGGACCAGCTCAAGGCCCGCGCCGACGGCATGGAATTGCTGCCGGAAGAACGCCGACAAGCCATGCAGCAAGAAGCCGCCGAACTGACCGCCCAGCTCGGCAACGTGCAGCGCGAACTGGAAAGCCTGCAAGGCCAGCGCCAATGGCGGCGTGAACTGCTGCAAGCCGAACAAGCCTTGCTCACCGATCAAGCCGCCGTGCAGGCCGCCAATGCCGCGATGGCGCAGGCGGAACCCGAGCTGCTGCGGCTGCAAACCAGCGCGCCGGCCGAGGCGATCTTGCCGCTGTATCAAGTCCGGCAACAGACCAGCGAGCAATGCCGCGCCACGCAATCTGCGCTGGAGCATGTGCGCAGCGAACACGCAATCATGCAGCGCCAGTCGCTCGCCGATCACGGGCAAGCGCACCACCTGGCGCAAGCGCTTGCCGGGCAGGAACGCTTGCAAGGGCAAGCCTTGCAGACCCGGCAATCACAACTGGCCGACTGGTGTGAAAGTCATGCCGCGTTTGCAGTTTTGGGCGAGCGCCTGGGCGGCTGGCGCGAGCAGCTCGCCCGCCACGCCTCCCTGCAAAAGCAGACCGCGCAACAGCAGCAATCCATCGCCGGGCAGGATGAAATCATCCGGCAGCAAACGGCCGACATCGCCCGGCAGCAAACCGCACTGCTAAGCGCGCAGCAGGCTGAACAGGAAGCACAGGCACGCCTCGCCAGCGCCAATCGAACCGCAAACGATCTCTTGCAAGGCCAGCCGCTCACGCAGCGGCGCGCGCAGTGGCAGCAAAGCCAACAAGACCTGCAGCGCTGGCAAGGCCTGCAAACACAGGCCAGCCAATTGCGGCAACTGGCCGACAAGCAGCGCGAACAGCAAGCTGCCTTGACTGGCAACTCAGCCAATCTGGCCACGCAAACCGGCGAGCGCGATGCCTTGCGCGCGCAGTACCGGCTGATGAAAGAGCAGGTGGACGACAAGAAAAAGCTGTTGGCGCAAGAGCAGCGGATCAGGGATCTGGAAAGCCACCGCGCCGCCTTGCAGGAAGGCGAAGCCTGCCCGCTGTGCGGATCGCGCGAACATCCGGCGATTGCGGCTTACCGGGCGCTCGATCTTTCCGCCACCGAAACCGCCTTGCAGCAAACAGAAGCCGAACTGGAAAAGCTGACCGAGCAGGGGCAGCGTGCCAACACGGCGCTGGAAGTTTTGCAGGCGCAAAAGTTGCAATTGGAAACCGCCCTGGCCGAAACCGCACGGATGATTGAGGCAGCACAAGCCGTCTGGCAAAGCGCCACCCGGGGGCTGGATGCACCCGGCTGGCATGATGCTGAACAGCTCACCCAGCGTGAGCAAGCCGCACGTGCGGCCGAAACGCAGCAGCGCGCCACCTTGCAGGAGGCCGAAACGGCCGAACAGGCGCAGCAGCAAGCGCAAAATTCAGTCAGCCAGCAAACCCAGATGCGGCAAGGCGTGGAAAACAAACTGGCCTTGCTGCAACAAGCCCTGGAAAACGCCCGGCAAAGCCAGAGTGCATTGCAGGCGCAACAGGAAAACCTGCAGCAGCAATGGCAGGCGCTCGGCAATGAAATCCACGCAGCGATCCAGTCCGCCGGCTTTAGCATGCCCGGAGAGTCCGACGCCTGGCTTGAAGCACGCCAAGCCGATTGGCAGGCTTGGCAGCAGGCCCTGCAAACGCTGCAGCAGTTATCGACCCAACTCACCCGCCAGCAAGCCGCACAGGAACAGGCCGACAAGCAAGCCGCGCATTGGCTGGCGCGCTGGCAGGCATTCGATCAACCCGATCAGCCCGCCCTGGCCACGCCAAGCTGCAACCAGGCCGAACTCGACCGCCTTGCCGGGCAGATCGAAACCAGCGCGCAAACACTCGCCAGCCTTGCTGGTCGACAAACGCAACTGGAAACCGGTCTGCAGGCGCAACAGCAACAAGCCGCCGAGGCCGAAACCGCATGGCAGGCCGCGCTATGCGCCCGCTTTGCCGACGAGGAAGCCTTTCGCCAAGCCTTGCTGCCGCCGGATGCGCGGCAAAAACTGCTGGCATGGCAGCAAGAACTCGAACAAGTGCGGCAGCGTGCGCAGGCCGTGCTGCAAGCAACCGAAACCCGGCTGCTGGCCTTGCAAGAACAAGCTCTCACCGCCAGCACTCTGCCCGAGCTGGAACAAAAAATTGCCGAGCAAGATGCAGCACGGCAAGACCTGAACACCCGGCTTGGCGCAACCCAGGCGCTGCTGCTGGACGATGCGCAGCGGCGACAAAACCAGCAGGCGCTATTCCTGCAGATTGCACAACAAGCCACGGAATCCGACCTCTGGCAGCGGCTCGACAGCCTGATCGGCTCCGCCAAGGGCGACAAATACCGCAAGTTCGCCCAAGGGCTGACGCTGGACCACCTGATGCATCTGGCCAACCGCCATCTGGAGCGTCTGCACGGGCGCTACCTGCTGCAGCGCAAAACCAGCGGTGAGCTGGAGCTGGAAATCGTCGATACCTGGCAAGGCGACGTGGCACGCGATACGCGCACCCTCTCGGGCGGCGAAAGCTTCCTCGTCAGCCTGGCGCTGGCCCTGGCGCTATCTGATCTCGTCAGCCATAAAACCTCCATCGACTCGCTGTTTCTGGACGAAGGCTTTGGCACGCTGGATGGCGAAACGCTCGACATCGCGCTGGATGCACTGGATACGCTCAATGCCTCAGGAAAGATGATCGGGGTGATCAGCCATGTGGAGG
>Ga0316604_10001948_pt1 | contig 16941 bp, 15 predicted proteins | sample OWC_soil_day20_C_FD_207650 | JGI IMG/M metagenome (GOLD analysis project Ga0316604, IMG submission 207650) | Wetland soil microbial communities from Old Woman Creek delta, Ohio, United States - OWC_soil_day20_CT | ecosystem: Environmental > Terrestrial > Soil > Wetlands | place: USA: Ohio... | reverse complement strand
GCGATCAGGAACGGCCACATGCCCTTGATCACCGTATCCAGGCTCACGCGCGACACGCTCGACACCACGTTCAGCACCGTGCCCACCGGCGGCGTGATCAGGCCGATCGCGTTGTTCATCATGAACATGATCCCGAAGTAGTACGGGTCGATCCCCGCTTCCTTCACCAGCGGCATGATCACCGGGGTCAGGATCAGCACGGTCGGCGCCAGATCGAGCGCGGTACCGACGGCGAACACCAGCACCATCAGGATCGCCATCAGCATCAGGCGGTTGTCCATGAACGGCTGCATCATCGCGGTCACCTGCGACGGGATGTCGGCAATCGTGATCAGCCAGGCCGAGACCATCGAGGCGGCGACGATCAGCATGATCGAGCTGGCGGTCTTGGCCGAGGCGAGCAGGATGTGCGGCAGCTCGCGCAGCTTCATGCCCTTGTAGACGAAGACGCTGACGATCAGGGCCACCACCGCAGCCACCACGGCGGCTTCGGTCGGGGTGAACATGCCGGTCTTCATGCCGCCGATGATGATGATCGGCAGCGTCAGCGCCCAAATTGCTTCACGCAGTGCGCGCAGCAAGGCCATCAGATTGAAGGGCGGGGTCGGCGGCGCATCGGCGAAATCCTTGCGCGCGACGAACTTCCAGGTAATCACCAGCGAGAGCGCCATGATCAGGCCGGGGAAAATCCCGGCGAAGAACAGCTTGGTGATCGACAGTTGCGCCGCCACGCCGAACAGCACCAGCGGCATGGCCGGCGGCAGGATCGGCGCGATACAGCCGGCGCCGGCAATCAGGCCGGCCGAGCGGCCGACGTTGTAGTTGGCCTTGCGCATCATCGGGATCACCACCGCGGCCAGCGCGGCGGTATCGGCAGCGGCCGAGCCGGAAATGCTGGCCAGCACCAGGCCGGCGACGATGGCCACATAACCGAGGCCGCCCTGCACGTGGCCGACCATGGCGTTGGCCACCTTCACGATCTGGTGGGAAATGCCGCCCTTGTTCATGATCTCGCCGGCGAGCATGAAGAACGGAATCGCCATCAGCGGGAAGTTGTCGGCACCGGAGATCAGGTTCTGCGCCAGGATCTGGGTATCGAACGAATTGAGGTGGACCATCAAGGCCACCCCGCACACCAGCAGCGCGAACGCCACCGGCATGCCGATAAACATGGCGCCGCACAGCGACACCAGGAAAACGGTAACGGTCATCGGGATTCTCCTAAACTTGTTTCAGCGTGCGGGTCGGGTCAGAGTGCGTCGTCGAAATCGGGACACATTTCCTGTTCGGTCATCTGGCCGGTGAGCAGGCGGTAGATGGAACCGAGCAACAGGATGGCCATGCCCACGCTGCACAGCATGCAGGCCATGTAGACCACGCCGAGCGGGATGCCGGAAATCGGCGCGATGTTGGCGAGATTAAGCCCGATGACTTGCCAGGCGCCGAAGCTGAGCAACACGCAGCAGGCCAGGGTCAGGAGATCGCCGAGCAGCTTGCAGACCTTTTTGCCGGCGAGCGGCAGCTGGGAAGTCAGGGTATGCACGCCAAGGTGGCCGTTGTCGCGCAGCATCAGCACGGAGCCGAGGAAGACCATCCAGACGAACAGGAAGCGCGAGACTTCTTCCGAGAAAGTGATGCCGGAATTGAAGCCATAGCGCAGCACCACATTGCCGAACACCAGAACCACCATCAAGCCCAGGATGGCGATCAGCAGCCATTCCAGACTGCGGACCAGTAACCTTGAAAACATCTTCTTTCTCCATTACCGCAAGGTTGATTAACAAAAACATTTCAAGCACAGCTTATGGATTGCTTTCGTGCCAAGTTCTGCCGGTTTGACTGGTCATGTTGTTTGGGTGGGCAGAGGTGTGTGCTGCCATCCTGTTTTATTGAGCCAACATATACGACACAGGCAAGATTTCCGTGCCAAGTACTATACCAGAACATTAACTGGTATACCAAAAAAGAGCGAGCACTGTTTTATTTCACATGCCGGGCAAATGCTTTTTTAAATGGTGAAAGTAAATTTCTTGGTAAGTAATGAAACGTGTAGCCGGAATGCTTCTGCGATGTAGTTTTTTGATTATTAATAAAAAATAAAACAACTATGGGTTTGCAATGTTATTTTGGTTGTAACTATGGGCGGCTTGGCTCGGTGGTTGAAGATACTGGTATTCTAATTGGTGTTTTGAAATGTTAGTAAAGCTTGATTTCAGTCAAGCAGGCAAGGGTTTGATTGCATCACGAAGCCTCAAACCTGCATGACAATGTCTTGCGTGCCAGTATCAGATATAAACCGGTGTTTGCGTGGATACGGGTAGGAATAGGGCGCCAAGTTTGATGCCGGGCTATGAACCGGGGAATCCATCATGCAGGCTATGCTGAACCCGGCTCTCAAATGATGGACAGAATAAAATCTGGAAGTAGAATCCTGGATTACAGGCCTGACAAATTGGTGTGGCATTATCTTAATTGGCCATAGTGGTCAACCAATTTGTCTAGTATACTAGTAAGTTATTAAGGGCGGCGGCATTATGCCAGTTGAGGGCGGGATCGTGGAAAATAGCCAGCAGGTTGAACTCCAGAAGGATGGTATGGCCATTGAAAAAAAAGGTCAGGAGCGGCGTACTCCGGTAAGCCGGGTCACTCGCATGGGCGGGAAGGCTGATTTCACTGCGCTGGAAAAGGCGCTTCGCCCTCTGAGTGAAGACCCGCGCAAGTCCTGTTCGGATCAGGTACTGGAAGTGCTGCGCAATGCCATTATCTGCGCACGCATTCAGCCGGGTGTTCCCCTGTCGGAAGTGGCTGTAGCCAATGTGCTGGGAGTTAGCCGCACCCCGGTTCGCGAAGCCTTACGCCGTTTGGCGCAGGAAGATCTGGTGCGCGTCTATCCGCAGGCCGCTACCGTGATCTCGCCGCTCAATGTGCATTTTCTGACGCAAGGGTGCTTTATCCGCCGCTCGCTGGAATGTGCCAATGTGCAGGAACTGGCTCAGGAAATATCGACCCGAGATCTGCGCGAACTGACCCGGATCATCGAAGGGCAGGGCGCCGCGATCAAGAATGGCCCGCTGAGCGATTTCTTCCGCCTGGACGAGGCGATGCATCAGCATCTGTTTGAGATTGCTGACCGATCACTCGCTTGGACACATATTCAACAGGTCAAACAGCATTTCGACCGCGTGCGCTGGTTGCTGAACCGTGATCCGAAGCATGCCGAAAGGGCCTACCAGGAACACCTGCTGATTCTGGAGCGGTTGAAAGCCGGTGATGGCACGGGGGCTGCTGCAGCCATGTATGAACACATCAGTGCCATCTCGCAAGATTTGCTTCAGTTGCGCGATAGTGCGCCCGAGAGTTTTTTCGAGAATTGATCAGTCTTTTCTGCAATAAAAAACCGGGCCATGCAAAGCAGGACCCGGTTTTTTTACGTGCATCGATCAGGCAAAGGTCAACTGCACCTTCATCTGTGTGCGGCGATCCGAGGCCAGCTCGAACGCTTCCACTGCGCGCTCTACCGGCAAGGTCGCGGTGATGATCGGCTTCACGTTGATGCGGCCTTCCTTCAGGAGGCGTGCGGCCAGCGCGTATTCGGTATTGAAGCGGAAGGCGCCGACCAGGCTGATTTCCTTGCCGACGATCACGCCGATCGGGATCGGCACATCGCCGGTCACGCCGACTTGTACGATAGTGCCGCGCGGGCGCAGCGCCGGGATCACGTCCTTCAACACTGGACCAGCACCGGTACATTCGATCGCGACATCGAAGTAACCCTTGTCGGCAGTGAATTCTTCGGCCTTCAGACCCGGTTCGATCGACACGTTCACGGTACGGGTTGCGCCCATTTCCACGGCTTTGGCCAGTGCGGCATCGTGCAGATCGGTCGCGACCACTTCCAGTGCGCCGGCATAGCGCGCGGCAGCCACCACCAGTGCACCAATCGGGCCGGAGCCGGTCACGAGCACCTTCTTGCCAGCGAGGTTGCCGGCCTGCTTGACCGCATGCAGTGCGACCGACAACGGTTCGCAGCAGGCTGCTTCACCCAGCGATACGGTATCGCCGACCGGCTCGCACTGGTATTCCTCGGCGACGATCAGTTCACGGAATGCGCCCTGGCTGTGCGGCGTGCGCATCGCGCTGCCGTAGAACCACATGTCCAGGCAGTGATGTTGCTCGCCGGCCTGGCAGAACTTACACTTGCCGCACGGGCGGCTCGGGTTCAGCGCGATGCGGTCACCGGCCTTGACGCGAGTGACCTTGGCGCCGACGGCTTCCACCGTGCCGGCGACTTCATGGCCGAGCACGATCGGCTGCTTGACGCGAACCACGCCAAAACCGCCGTGCAGGTAGTAATGCAGATCGGAACCGCAGATGCCGCCGGCACCGATGCGCACCAGTACCTGGTCTTCCGCCATTTCGGCGACGGGCACATTTTCAATGTGCAGATCTTTTTCTGCGTGCAATACGCAAGCTTTTGCTTCCATTTCGTTTCTCCAGTTTTTTAGGGGCGAACCCTGTTGTCAAACTAGGACTGGTTTGGGCTGATACGGTTCAATTTGTCAGGTGTCCGGGACTGAAAGCCAAAAGGGGAGGAGGAACCCGGGAAGATGTTGCTATGCCAACGTCTTCCCTTCCATAAGGAATGTGGGTGAGCCTTCAGCCCCGGATCCGGGCTGCGGCGCTGTCGCAAAACCGGCAGCCGCACCGCCATGCTATTACATTACAGCGATTTGATCTTTTCCCAAACTACGTCTTCAACCGGGATGCCTTGTTCCAGGTTTTGCTTGCGGACCTTGGCTTCCTTCTCGCCCGGATAAAGAATTTCCTGGCTTTCGTTCACGCGCTCGGAAGCCTTGATATCGGCCAGGACTTCATTGACTGCGGACGAGAGGAATTCGTTGCCGGCGATCTGGGTGGCGTCGATGGCGATCAGCACTTGAGAGAGCTGATACTCGTCGCCACCGAGCTGGCCAACCTTGAAGGCGGAATTGCCGCCCGACAGAACCGCTGCGACCAGATCGAGCACGATCGACATGCCCGAGCCCTTCCAGAAGCCGATCGGCAGTACGCGCCAGGTCTTGGAAATGGCGACTGGATCGCAAGAGATGTTGCCATCTTCGTCGAAGCCGCCCGGTACCGGCAGTTGTTCGCCGCGCAGTGCCGCGGCTTCCATCTGGCCGTAGGAGAACTGCGCCACGGCCATATCGACCACGACGTGGCCTTCGGCGCGCGGAATCGACATGATGAACGGGTTGTTGCCGATGCGGCGATCCTTCGCACCCCAGGCCGGCATGTTCGGCTGGGTGTTGGTCCAGCAGATACCGACGCAGCCGGCGTCGGCCGCTTGCCAGCCGTAGGTGCCGCCGCGCATCCAGTGGTTGGTGTTGCGAATTGCCACACAGCCGATACCGTTCTGGCGAGCCAGTTCAACCGCGCGGTCCATGGCGATCTTGGCGTTGACGTTGCCAAAGCCCAGATTGCCGTCCCAGCGCTCGAAGCCACCGATGCCGTCGATCTTGGTCGGCTTGGCGTTGAGATTGATGTAACCCTTGTCGACATATTCCATCACGCGCGGGAAGCGGTTCACGCCGTGCGAATAGATGCCGTCGCAGCTGGTTTCGGTGAACAGTTGGGCGCAGCTATCGGCGATCTCTTCGTTACAGCCCTTCTTCAGCAGTACGCGCTTGAATTCGGCCTTCAGATCATCAAAAGAAATACGTGGCATTGCTGTTTCTCCTATCAAGGAAGGTGTGCCGGTGCACACAAAATAATGACTGACTTAACTTTTTAGAAACCGTGCTGCTGGCGGAAATTCTTCAGTACTTCATCGGCAACCCAACTGGCGCGCGCCGCACTTTCCACATTACCCGGGCAGACGGCAACGCCGTTGAGATCATCTACGATGCTCTGGATAAACGGCTGTTGCACGTGTTGCGGGTTGGGAATGTCGGCTTCCTGCATGCCATCGGCGGTAATCAGGCGCAGTGGCTTGTCCGAGAAGAATTCCATCTCGATGCGGCCATTGGAACCGATGATTTCGACATGATCCTGATCATCGCCGCAGACATAGCACCAGGAACCGAAACCCTGTACGCCGCTGGCGTGGCGCCAGGTGGCGGTGACGGTGTCTTCCACGTCGTACAGGCCGCCCTTGTTCGAGGCGATGCCATGCACTTCTTCGATGGCACCGAACCAGAAGTCGAAAATGTCGAGGGTATGCACGCCCATGTCGAGGAACTTGCCGGCACCTGCAACTTGCGGCAGCAGGCGCCAAGGCAGAGTGGCGCGGGACAAGTCTTCCTGCGCCGGCGGCTGGTGTTGCACGGCCTTTACGCAACGCACCTCACCGATGGCGTTGTCGTCGAGCCAGCGCTTGACCTGCAGGAAGCGCTCCATCGCGCGGCGATAGAAGGCGACATACAGGTGGACATCGTGGCGCTGGCATTCGTCGATGATTTCCTGGCATTCGGCAAAGCGCATGGCCATCGGCTTTTCTACATACACATGCTTGCCGGCGCGCGCGGCGAGCAAGGAAAGGCTCTTGTGTACGACCGGTGGCGTGGCGATGTAAACCGCATCGATTTCCGGATCCTGAACCAGTTCTTCGGCCGAGGCGTAAACCTTGGCCACATTGTGCCGCTGTGCATACGAGCGGCTCAGTGCGAGATCCGAACTGGTGACGGCAACCAGAGTGGAATTGTTCGATTTATACAGACCCGGGCCGCTTTTCACTTCGGTGACGGCGCCGCAGCCGATCATGCCCCAACGAATGGTTTTCACTGGGCAGCTCCTTCTGTCAGCAAGGAAAGGCGCACCTTGATCACGATTTTGCGAATGGCCTCCGGACCATCGAACTGGCAAGCCGGACGATGCACATCGCTCGGGAAGAACACGGCAAAGTTGCCGGGTTTCATGGACAGGGTCGATTCGTTTTCCATGCCGGAATAAAACAGCAGATCGCGCTCGGCGAGCAGATCGTTGGCGATCTGATTGTTGCCGGTATCGTTGGCCACGCCGATTTTTTCCTGGCCTTTCCACAGAAACTGCACATCAATGTACTGGCGATGCACTTCCGGCTTGGTAAAGGCAAATTCGTTGGTGTTCATGTCGATCACCTGCACATAGATATCCTTGCCTTGCAGATCATAGTTGCCGGCTGGCAGTGCGCCGAAATCCGTGGTTTGCAGGTGGCGCAGGGCGGTCTGCAATGCTGCAGGCAGCGCAGGCAGCATGTCGTTCATGTTGTGTACATTGCCAAAAATCATCGCGGGTCTCCATGGGTTCGTGCAGGTGATATGGTATACCAAAAGTAAAGCTAGTATACCAGATTTTTAAATCGGACGATAAAAGCTGCAAGATTGTTCAATATAGATCAGATGGAAATCTTGTGATTCCAATGCAAATTGACATGTGCGGCCGCGCATCTGATGGATGGTGGATCGGGTCTTTATCGGGATCGATTTGTTGGCGTGATTGAAGGCGGTCTGTGGCGACGGCAGGAATAGGCCGGCCGGCAAGAAAGGCGGCAAGAGGGGCAGGATGAGCGGAAATCCTGGACGGCTGTAACGGCCGAAAATCGGCCAAGCAGGATTTAGGAGGCGGATCCTGTGGAGTTTTCTCCGGCCAGTCCGTGCTCAACCGCGTAGACCGCGGCCTGTACCCGGCTGTTCAGGCGCAGTTTTTTCAGGATGTTCTGCACATGGATCTTGACCGTGCTTTCGGCTAGATCGAGCTTGCGGGCAATTTCCTTGTTGCTCTCGCCCCGGGCCAGAGCCTGGACGATCTCGCGTTCGCGCGGGGTGAGTTTCTCGCGCTCGTCCGCAGGCGGCGGGGTGGCGGTGGTCGGGCGGATGCGCATCCGGGCAACCAGCTTTGCGGTCATCGCTTCCGCAATCACATCCTCGCCTTGCGCGGCCTTGCGGATGGCAGCGGTCAGGGCGTCGGCATCAATGTTTTTCAACAGATAACCGCGGGCACCGGTTTGCAGGGCGGTGACCAGCTCGTCGGCATCTTCGGAGACGGTCAGCATCAGTACCGCGCATTGCGGAAGATCTTCGCCGATCAGTTGCAGTGCCTCCAGGCCGGAGAGCCCCGGCATGTTCAGATCGAGCAGGATCACATCGGGGCGCAACTGGCGCGCGCGCTTGACGCCTTCCAGTCCGTCGGCGGCTTCGCCCACGATCTCGAAATCGGGCTGGGTTTGCAGCAGCAGGCGCAAGCCGGAGCGGAACAGTGTGTGATCGTCGACCAGCAACAGCCGGATCGGTGCAGTGCTCATGGTTTTCCTCGGGTTTCATCCGGGCTCTTGCGCGGCACGATCAAAGAGATGCGCGTGCCCTCGCCGGGCGCCGAATCCACGCTCAGCCTGGCGGCAAGGCGCGCAGCGCGTTCCTGCATGATGGCAAGACCGACGTGTTTTTCATTTTGCAGGGTCAGGAGCGCGGGGTCAAAGCCTTGCCCGTCATCGCGGATATCGAGCGTGTAATCCTGCCGGTTGTCGATCTGCAGAACCACCGCGCTGGCCTGGGCATGCTTGCGGATATTGGATAGCGCTTCCTGCACGATGAACAGTACCTGCAACTGCTGCTCCGGTGACAGCGGCGCGCCGTTGCCGGTGCAGCTCATCCGGGTCTGGATGCCGGTCTGCGTGTTGAACTTGTTCAGGGTGTGCTGCAGCGATTCTTCCAGTTGCCCGGTTTCCAGCCTGCTGCGGAAGTTGAGCAGCAGTTCGCGCACATCGTTGTAGCTTTCCTCGACACCGGCATGAAGCAGCGGGACGATCTGGCGGGCATCGGGCAGGCTGCCTTTGGAGAGGGCGTTTTCAAGCATCTGCACCTGCAGGTTGAGGAAATTCAGGCTCTGGGCAATGCTGTCATGCAGACCCTGGGCGACCAGGTTGCGCTCTTCCAGGATCGCCAGTTGCCGTTCCTTGGCGCTGAGCTGGATGTTTTCCAGAGCCAGCCCCAGATGCTGGCCCAGCGTTTCCAACAACTGCTTTTCTGCCGGCTGCAGGGTGTGGTCGTGGCGAAAATGCAGGGCAAAGGTGCCCAGTGTGCTTTGGGGCGAGGCGACGGGGAAGATGCTGATGCCGCAGAATCCGGCTTCCTCGCAGCGGAAAACCTGCGGGTGCGGCAGATGGCGGAAATCGCGGATTTCCACCACGCCTTCGCGGATTGCCTGGCCGCACAGGCATTCGTGCGCTTTCAGGCATTGTTCTTCATTCACCAGCCTGGACGGCAATCCTTCGGAAACCACCAACCGGATATTTTCACCGTCCGGGTCGATGATGCGTACGCTGCAGCCTTCGGCGCCAAACAGTTGCACCAGACGGGAGAGAAAGCCCTGGCACAGCTTTTCGGTGGAGGCGGGAATGCTCAGAAAGGCCGTGATGTCGTACAGGGCCGAGAGTTCGCGGTTTTGTGCGGCGAGCAGGGCGGTTTTTTCGTGAACCCGAGCTTCCAGTCCGCGATAGAGGCTGGCGAGCTCGGCCGCCATGCCATTGAAGCCTTCGGTCAATACGCCGAATTCATCCTGCGTTTCCACGGGCAGGCGCACATCGAATTCGCGGGCGGCCATGCGCTGAATACCGCTGCGCAAGCGCAAAACCGGGCGGATGATCCACAGGTAGAGCAGGTAGATCATGGCAACCGTGCCCACGGTGGAGATGGCGATCAGCACCCCTTGCGAGAGGCGCAGCAGCGTGGTCTTGCGCGCATTGTCGTGCTCGATCAGGAAAACCAGCCGGTTTATCTCGGCCACGAAGGCATCGGCCGCCTGGCGGTAGGCGCGGATCGCGCCAAGATCGCCGGCCAGCGTCGCTTGTGCAAACGGGCGCATCTGCTGCTGCCAGATGGCGGTCACGGTCTGGTGTTGGGCGCGAATTTCCGCTTTCTCCGGCAGGAGCAAGGGGCGAGATGGATCGCCGCGTCGCAGGCCCTCCAGCGTGGCATCGAGCAGGCGCAAATCTTCACGGGCAGTGGCCGGGCCGGATTGCGCAATGGCATCGAGCGCGAGGGCGAGCTTGTACGAACGCATGCGCAGGCTGCCGGCATCGTTGATCGCCGCAGCCCCCCCTTCCAGCTGCCAGGAAAGCCAGAGCGTGCCGCCGACCATGGTCAACACCACGGCGAGCGCAATGACGGATGCCGCGACAATCCGTGTGGAAATGCGCTGGTGCGCGGGAATTTCCGGGAATTCTGCATTCATGGGGGCATCTGCGGGCGAAGGAATCCTGTGCAGTATCGGACTAACCGCCTGTTTGCGCCATGAAACGCACGATTTTTTGCGGGGCTTCGTTGAATTCGTGTCGCTCCGGCTTGCTGGCGATGCCGGCCTGAATTGCGGCGATCAGTTCGGCATCGCTCGCTCCTGCACGCAGCAGCGGGCCAAGTTCGATCCGGGCTTCCTGGCCCAGGCAAAGCAGCAAGGTGCCATCGACGGTGAGGCGTACCCGGTTGCAGCTTTCGCAAAAATGCTGCGACATGGGCGTGATCACGCCGATGCTGGCGCTGCCGGCCGGGTCGGTCCAGTAGCGCGCCGGGCCTGCGTCATGCGGCATGATGCGCGGCAAGAGATCAAAGCGTGCGGCCAGGGTTTCGCCGAGGCGAGTCAGGTCGATGGCCGGCATGCGCTGGCCGGTATGGCCCAGCGGCATAGGTTCGATCAGACGCAGCACGAAGCCTTCGCGCAGCGCGAATTCGACCATCGACTCGATCTGGTCGAGATTCTGCCCCGCGAGCACGACCATATTGAGCTTGATCGGCGCAAAGCCGGCGGCCTTGGCCGCCGCCAGCCCGGCAATTACCTGGTGCAGGCCGTCGCGCCCGGTGATGCGGGCGAAGCAATCCGGATTGAGACTATCGAGGCTGATATTCAGCCGGGTGACGCCCGCGGTTTTGAGCGCCTGGGCGTGGCGCGCAAGCTGGGTGCCATTGCTGGAGAGCGACAGATCGCGCAGACCTGGCAGCGGAGCGATGCGGCTGACCAGATCGGTGAGGCCGCGCCGCAGCAGCGGCTCGCCCCCGGTCAGCCTGACCTTGCCCACGCCCAGTTGCACGAACAGGCCGATCAGCCGCGCCATTTCGGCATGATCGAGCCAGTGGGCGGGTTCCTCGAAATCCTTGAAGCCTTCCGGCAGGCAATAGGTACAGCGCAGATCGCAGCGGTCGGTCACCGATACGCGCAGGTAGTCGATGCGACGGTTGAACGGGTCGATCAGCTCGGCAGACATGGCCGCGCGATCAGTGTGCGCCGCAGCCACAAGTTCGGCCGCGCGCGATCTTGTCGCTGTCGGCGGTCTTGTGGATGCGCACGCGCCAGAGCGGGCCGCGTTCCAGGTATTCCCAGGCGTAGACGCCGGCAAGTTCTTCTTCGAACAGCCTGTGCAGCGGCTTGGGATCGTGATCGTTGACAATCTGCAGCGCCTGGCCGCGTTTCAGGATGGCGAAGGTCTGGAAAATGGCCGGATGCCGGTCGTAGGGCTCCAGCGTGCGTACGTCGATGACGGGGTCTTGCATGATCGCTCCGGCCAGTGGGATGCCTCATTCTGTGACCGGCACCGGGGCTTGCCAATCCGTCTGCCGGACTAGTCCGGATGAACTAGGTTTTGTTGATGCTGGTTGCTGCTTCGCAACCCGCGTCAACAGAATCAGACCAGCAATCCAGCAGTTGCCGGATCAGGGCATCGTCCTGATCGGCGCGAAGGCTCACCACGGATAGATGGTAATCGGGCAGATCCTGCTCGATCGGCAGGATGGTAAAGCCCGGGTCCATTTCCCCGGTTTCCGTTTCGGGTACCACGGCAATGCCCGCGAATCCTTGCCGTAGCCGATCCAGCAACAGCTCGACATCGGAACTGTAGAGCGCGATATGCGGGTTCAGGTTCGCATCGTGCAGCAACTGAATCAGCCGCTCGTAACTGCCCACGCCGACCGAGCGCCGCAGCAGCAAGAGCGGATGCCGGGCCAGTTCGGCGAGGGATAGGCTGTGGAGCGCATCCGGCAGCAACCCGGCAGGCGCCACGGCCACCGTCTTGCAGCTGGCGATGCGATGAATGGTGAAATGCTGCGCCTGGGCGGGCGGCTGCATCAGGGCAACATCCAGTTGCCGGTTCAGCAGCAGTGATTCCAGATAACCCGAGTCGCCTACGACCAGCCCGATCTGGCGTTCGGGGAAACTGGCGTGCAAGGCGGGAAAACGCGACATCCAGTAGCTTTTGCAGGTCGGCGAGAGGCCAATGCGCAGCGCCGGTCCGATCTGTGCCGCGGCACGGATGACCTCGTCGCGGGCTTCTTCCACCGCGTTCAGGATTTCCCGCGCGCGCCGGTAAAACAGCTTGCCGGCTTCGGTCAGCTGCAAGCCGCGCCCCTTGCGCGTAAAGAGATCGCAGCCGAATTCGGTTTCCAGCTCCCGCAGGCGCTGGCTCAGTGGTGGTTGTGCAATATGCAGCAGCCGGGCGGCGCGGCTGATCTGGCCTTGCTCTGCAATCGTGCAGAAATAACGCATGCGTTTTAGATCCATCCGCTGCTCCTATATCAATAAAGTAATTTTTTAAATCAAAATGATATTTTTAACTGGGTAAATAGCAGTTTAGCATTCCAGTTTCATATCAAATTGATCATGTTCCGATCTGCAGTTTCTGCCGGCCCGGCCGGGCAGAAAGCGGTGAGGGGGCATGTTTGCGGAGAAACCGGCATGTTGGGTCCATGGATAAACAGTGCGGCATTGCTGATTGGCGGGGGCGCGGGTTCGATGCTGAGTGCCAGGCTTCCCCGGCAGGTGCGGGAGGCCTTGCCGCTGACCTGCGGCATTATCTCGGCTGGCATCGGCACGGTGATGGTCAACAAGGTTCATACCATCCCGGCCTTGGCGCTGGCCTTGCTGGCCGGCGCCTTCATCGGCGAGATGCTGTTTCTCGAACGCGGGCTGGAAACGATGCTTGGTTGGCTGCAATCGCGCGCGAAGCGGTTTATCCATTTTGAAGAGGGCGACGCACACGCACAGGGTTTCGTGCGCCGCTATGTCACCATCCTGGTCTTGTTTTGCGTCAGCGGCATGGGGATATTCGGTTCCATGCAGGAGGGCATGACCGGCGATGCCAGCATCCTGATGACCAAAGCGGTGCTCGATCTCTTTACCGCCCTGATCTTTGCTGCGGACATGGGGGCTTCGGTCGCGTTGATTGCCTTGCCGCAGATACTGATCCAGAGCCTGCTTTTCTGCAGTGCCTACTTGCTGATCCCGCTGTTGTCGCCGGCGATGCAGGCCGATTTTTCCGCTTGCGGCGGCATCATCATGCTGGCCACGGGCCTGCGGATCTGCGGGATCAAGATCTTTCCCATCGTCAACATGCTGCCTGCGCTGTTGCTGATCATGCCTGTCTCGGCATTGTGGGTGTATTGGTTCCCGTGATGTTCCGCGTGAACTAAATGCTCAGGGTGGCAGGCAGGGAAAAGAACTTGCGGTCTTCAATCAGCATATGCTGCGCGACGACTTCATAGGCCAGGTAGTGAAACAGCTCGCCCGCGCCGACCTGGCCTTTTTCGAAACGCTCGGTCAGTTGAATTCCACGCGTCACCAGATGGTGGTGCAGCTCGCAATGGCGCTCGCTATCCGGATACTCGGCCGCACGAAATAGTTGCTCTTCCTCTTCGAAATGTTGCCGGATTTCTGCCACCAGCGCGCCGATCAACTGGGCAAGTTCCTGTTTCGGGCGATTGTCCTTGATCGAATTGAGCGGGGTGTTGACGTTCTCGAACAGGGCGCGATGCTGGGTGTCGATGTGCCCATTGTCGGATGCGTACGCCTTGCGCCAGACCAACGGGACCAAATGGGTATCCGGATGATCGGCTGTGTTGGCGTCGGGTTGCAAAGACTCCGTCTCGACCCGGTTGCGCCCTGCGGATTTGGCCCGATACAGTGCCTTGTCGGCACGATCGAGCCACGAATCCCAGGTATCGGTCGATTGGCATACGGCAAAGCCGAAACTGGCCGTTATCCTGAGTCCTTCGGCGAGTTCATATTGTTCCAGTGTGCTGCGGATACGTTCCGCGATCCGGGCCGTGCTGGAAAACCCGCTATTGGGCAACAGCACCAGGAATTCCTCGCCGCCCCAGCGCCCCAGCAGATCGGTTGTGCGGATACAGCTTTGCGTAACCGCGCAGAATTCCTTCAGGATCTGATCGCCCGTGGCATGGCCGAAGTGGTCGTTGATCTCCTTGAAATGGTCGATATCGGCCATGATCAGCGAAACCGGGTGCCCGTATCGATCCAGGCGGGCCATTTCCATCAGGGCTGCTTCTTCCAGGCGGATGCGGTTCCAGGTGCCGGTCAGCCTGTCTTTCATTGCTATCAGCCGGATATGTTCATCGGCACGCTCCTTGCTCATCAATACGAAGCCATTCGAAACCAGGATCAAGCTTCCGAAAGCGACAAGAAATGCCAGGGCTTGCACCGGGTTTTGTTCCATCATGCTGAGGGTGGTGTCTGGCAGCATGACCATGCTCAGGGTGCGCACTGTCAACGTCGCGACCATGATGCCCAGTCCACAAACCATCAGGTGTTTGCCCCGGCCAGTAATAGCGTATTCACGGCTCATAAGGATGATTAACGCCATCAATACCTGGAAAATATTGATCACGCCGCTAACAACGACGCGGGCGGCAAAATCGTGCATCAGCCAGCTGAAGGTGAAGGCGAGCACCAGTGGCGGCCCCCAAAACAGTACGGACGGGATGCGGCGCTGCTGAAACTGGGCGATGGCGGCAATAAAAAGTGAGCGACTGGCTGAAAGCGCCGTATTGGCCACCAGGATGGAGAAGAAGTCCGGTATCTGGTAGCGCAGCGAAAGCAGAACGAAACCCAGGGTTTGCAGGGAAAGTGCCGCTGTCCAGGTGTACAGCCCTTCCTTGTCTTTTGAACGCGCCACCCACCCCACTGAAAGCGCCAAGGTTCCGCTTGCAGTGATGATCATCAACAGCATGGTGGGTAGATGGATAGCCATGCTTGCATTGTCAGTGCGGGGTGAGGCTTTGGCAAGGCGCCGGTGCAAGATACGGCGTTGATTGAACAGATAAAGTTACGGAAAGGCTGCTATTTACTGCGGATCAGTCGATATTGCTGCAACATCCTGTGCTTCTGTTGCAGATGCGGAGTCGACGCCCCATTCAAACCAGTCTTCCCCGAACATCTCGACCGGGTGTTGCGTACGGTCCGATCCGTTGCCGCAGCGCAGGCTATCGGCCGGACAGTATTTATCGCAGCCCCAGCAGATGCGCTCGGGGTGTTTGGGGTTCAGGGGGAATTTCTTGGCCATTTCAATGTGTCCCTCATACCGGTTCGCGATGTCTGGCTTGCGGATTCAAGCGAGGATGCATTAAAGATTCTAATTATTTGCATCTTTAAAGCCAATGCAAAAACATACAATCGTCTGGGGATTATTCCCGCTTGAAGTGCCGAAAATCAGAAAGGCTGGGGTGGAGTTATGCCTATTGCAGCATCAAGTCCTAAAAAATGGCCGCCAGGTTTTACCCCGGCGGCCGTCAAGGAGAACGCGCTCGTTAATGGTTTTTGCAAGCTGTGCGTCGTCTCCGAAATGCTTAGCGAGGCCGCACCAGTTGCCAGGCCCGCGTTACATACCCGGCCGAGCCGAAACCGCTCCACACATGCACCAGGCGGCTGAACGGGAAGATCACGAACAGCGTCATGCCCATGACCATGTGCGCGCGGTAGATCCACGGGATATTCACCAGTTGATCGGCTGCGTTACCACGGAAAGTGACGATGTGTTGCGCCCAGCTGCCGAGCAACACCATCACATGGCCGTCCAGATGCCCGATCGAACTGAAGATGCTGATGAGCCCGAGCACCAGCGTGGCCAGGATCCACAGCATTACCAGCTTGTCGCCGAAGCTTGTCACGGCAGCGATGCGCGGTTCGGTGAAGCGGCGGTGCAGCAGGATGACGAGTCCCACCAGGCACAGCACCCCCAGCAGCGCGCCTCCGACGATCGCCATCATCTGCTTGGCGGCGGTGGTCAGCCCGAAGCTGTGATAGACCTCGACCGGCGTGAGCAGGCCGACCATATGCGTGGCGAACAGGCTGATGATGCCAATATGGAAGCAGATGCTGCCGATGCGCAGGTTGCCGCGTTTCAACAATTGCGTTGATTCGCTGCGCCAGGTGTATTGCTCGCGCTCGAAACGCACCAGGCTGCCGAGCAGGAAGATGGTCAGCGCGATGTAGGGATAAATCCCGAACAGGAAGTGGTGCAGGTAACTCATTTTTTTCTCCCTTTACCGTGCGCTGTGGGCGCGGGGGTGGAACTGAATGGTCTGGGTGGCCGGTTTCAGCAGCGGCTCGGCGCCATCGGGGCTGGGGCCGAACATCTCCATCGCTTCGTCCATGTCTCGCACCGGCGGCTCGGTCAGCGCTTGCGGAACGACATCGCTCAAATCGACCAACACGCGGAAGATCGCGGCATACGGACTTTCGTTGCGGGCAAGACGTGAACCAATGGCTGCGAGGATGTCGATCGCTTCACCGAGCATCTGCTTCGCCTCGTTTGCCGGCAATTCGCCGAGGAATTCGAGGAACAGCGGCACGTAGTCGGGAAGCTCGTTTTCATCCGGTTCGAGTCCGTAACGGCGGTATTCCTCCATCAGGTCGACCATGGCCTGGCCGCGGTCGCGCGATTCACCGTGCACATGCTCGAACAGGTGCAGCGAATGCGCCGGATTGCGATCGAACGTGGCGACGTAGTTTTCCTGCAGTTGAATCAGGCTGTGCTCGTCGATGAAACGGCGCAGCGCCTGCAGGTCCGGATGCAGCGCCAGCCAGGCGCTGAGCGCTTCGTCGATCTCGTCACGCGCGGCGAGCAGGCCGGGTTCCGGGTAGGAGAGCAGCGCGGAGAGCGCACGGTAAAACTGCGGTTCGGGCCACATG
>Ga0316604_10001946_pt1 | contig 16955 bp, 16 predicted proteins | sample OWC_soil_day20_C_FD_207650 | JGI IMG/M metagenome (GOLD analysis project Ga0316604, IMG submission 207650) | Wetland soil microbial communities from Old Woman Creek delta, Ohio, United States - OWC_soil_day20_CT | ecosystem: Environmental > Terrestrial > Soil > Wetlands | place: USA: Ohio... | reverse complement strand
CCCCATCGACACAATTGCAGGCTATCTGTGCGAAATCGCGCCAATCTGACCACTGATTCTTGTCGCACTTGACCGCGGAATCTCGATCACCTGACCGGCTCTTGCCGACCCAATCCGGCAGTACGGTGTCTCTATGCCTCGACGGCAGGTGTCGGAGTCGAGCAGACGAACAGCACCGAGACCGACGGAGAGCTGCCCAGCCACAGCCGACCTTCGACCTGCGATCAGACTCAGTCGGCAATGCGCCAGTTACCTGCGGTTCAGCCGCTAAAGTGCTCAACGGGCGCGCCCCCCTTTTTGGACGCTTTGATCCATCGCCATGAAGCGCTCCCAGAAATACGTGGCATCGGTGATCCACCCTGCCGCGCTTGTCCCCGTGCCGGGGCCGAAACCATGGCCGACATTGGGATATTTTCGATATTCAACCGGCACACCTGCCCGAGTCAGCGCCTCGACCCGCCGTTCCATGATCGCTGGCGGAGCAATGCCATCACGGTCGCCGACAGCAACGAAAGTCGGCGGTTCGTTCAACGAATAATCGGAATGGCCTGTGTAGGCCATCACCACGGTTGCAGGCTTGGGGAGACTCTTTCCTCCAAACACTGCAACTCCATGGGAACCAATCGATGCTGCCATTCTTGCTCCAGCCGAACTACCCCACACGGAATAATCCCGATCGCTGACGCCAAGAGTCTCCGCATTGTCGACGACGAATGTGATTGCGGCCGCCAGATCCTGCGTTGCCACTCCACCGCCATGCCCGGCTCGATATTTCAGGACAAACGCGTTGTATCCCTGCTGGTTGATTTCAACGGCGTAGGGGAATCCTTCGTGAACAGAACCGACGTAGGAAAACCCGCCGCCTGGCGCAATGATCGCGAACGGCGCACCGGGTTTCCCCCGGAAAAAGAACAGCCCGGCGTGCTGTTTCGACTGATCCGCTCGCTTTTGAGCTTCGGTATAGAAATCGACAAAGATGCTTTTGCCATTGTTGGCATCATCGATCATTCGATTCAGCGCGCCCACCACGACATCCGGGGTGACATGGCTATGGTACGGAAGCAGCGAACTGATGTTGCTCAGCCGCATCTCGCCATCGTAGGAACGATCATCCCACGGCAGCAGCAGGCGGGAAAAACCGGAAAACGCCGGGTGATTCAGCAGGTCCGAGAGGCGGCTGGCGGTGCTCAGGGGGCCGCTTTGAGGCCCGGGCGCCCGATGGGCTGCCACTCTCCCGGTTACTAGCCCCGACGATAGGGGTTCGTTCTGCACCGCATCGGACAGGGAGAGCGTCGAGACCAGCAGCAGTGACAGCCCGGAAAATTTCAGCGCATTCATACCCCCCCTTACACGGACAAAGCGCATCAATTCGCTGGTGAGTCCAGATGCTTTTCAGCCAGGAACTTGGACATCAGATCGGCGATCTGCACGTTGTTGAGATCCGAGAATGGAAAGTGCGTATTGCCGCGGATACCGATTTCGGGCAAATGTACTACCTTCGCGTCACCGCCATGCCGATTGATAGCGTCCACCCAGAGCTTCGCCATGGCCAGGCGCACGCGCCAATTGTCCTGTCCAGGGTAGGCCACGGGTTCCGTCGGAATGTTGTCGCCGTAGTAGATGACAATCGGGATCTTGGTCAACTTCATGAACTCAGACGGCGGTATCGCCACCGGCTCCAGCGGCCCTGCGGAACTGGTCATCGGCGGCGGCAACTCGCCCTCCGGGAACACGAAGCCACTACCCGGCTCGTACGATATGACGGCCCGGATTTTCTGATTCTTCATCGCCGCCAGCCATCCCATGCCGCCACTATGGGAGTGGGTCACCAGGATCGCGGCCCCTATCTTGTCAAACAGGGCGGAAACCGCACTGCTGTTGACGTTCATGTCGATCGGCCCGGTATCCGGGGTCATCGCACGGAAGTACTGTTCCAGCGCTTCGGGAGAACGTGAGAACTGCACGCCCGGGAAATAGTCGGGCCACGCGCCCACCCGGAACATGTTGAACCAGCGCTGCTCGTCGGGCGCGGCGCTGACTGTCCCACCCACCGTGCCGCGCCCCGCCGCGCCCCGCCGCGGCTGATCGATCAGGTACGTGGCAAACTGCCGGCGCAGGAAGATGTTCTGGAAACCCTCGCGTCCGTCCGGCGTGGTTTCCCAGGTTCTGGAGGACTGCCCGAAACCATGCCACATGACGAGCGGCAGTTTGCGAGCCTTCACCGGGATTTGATAGAACACTCGCGCGTGGTCGCCGTGGAGGGTCTGCCCCCCGGAGGCCAGATTTAAGCTGTCGAAGGTACCCGCGCTTTGCATGACCGTGCCGCCGACGGCAAAGCTGCCCTGCTCCTGAATCATCAGCGGTTTGGCTTGCGCTGCCGGTGCGGCCATGGCCACCGGCGATGCCGCTATTGATCCGAATGCAAATGCGACGAGTAGCCAACTACTAGTGTGTTTGAGATTCATGATTTTCCTTTCGTATGGGTTCCAGGCTCTAAGCGAAAAATCAACGGACAACGTCCACAACCTCATCCGCGTTACTTCAACGGTGCCTCAACGCCACTGAAGGCAAGCACCGCCGGCGGCAGGCGTTCTCCTTGGATCGTGATCCCCGCCAATGCCGCATTCAGCGCTGCAAGCTCCTCGGCACTGAAGACGACTTCCGTCGCGCCGATGTTGTCGAGCATGTGTGCCATCTGGGTCGTGCCGGGAATGGGCACGATCCACGGCTTCTGCGCCATCACCCACGCCAGGGCGATCCGGGCCGGTGTCGTTTTCTTGCGGTCGGCCCAGGTCTTCACGATCTGCACGAGCGCTAGGTTGTGCGCCCGGTTCTCGGGAGAGAAACGGGTCTCGCTCTTGCGGAAATCGCCATCGGCGAAGCTGGTCCGCTGATCGATGGCGCCGGTGAGGAAACCCACCCCGAGTGGACTCCACGGCACGAAGCCGATACCCAGTTCCTGGCACAGGGGCAGAACTTCCTTCTCGGGGCCGCGCCAAAGCATCGAATATTCGCTCTGGACGGCCGTGACGGGCAGCGCGGCATGGGCCCGGCGCAAGGTGTTCGGCCCCATTTCGGACAAGCCCCAGTGCAGCACCTTGCCCTGATCCTTCAAGTCCTTGACGGCACCCGCCACGTCCTCGATCGGCACCTGCGGATCGACCCGATGCTGGTAGAGCAGATCGATCCGGTCCGTGCGCAGGCGCCCCAGCATGCCTTCGACGGCCCGCTTGATATGGTCAGGACGGCTGATGAGGCCCGGACGGCGCTCACCGGTCTGAGGATCGATGTTCCAGCCGAACTTGCTGGTGATCACGACCTTGTCCCGGAACGGTGCAATGGCTTCGCCGAGAATCCGCTCACACTCAAGCGGACCATAGGCCTCGGCGGTGTCAAAAAAGGTGACGCCACGCTCATAGGCTGTGCGGATGATGTCGATCATCTCGGGCCGCGCGGGGACCGTCGTCTGGTAGGTGCGGGCCATGTTCTGGACGCCGAGACCGATACTGGAGACTTCCAGCTGACCGAGCTTCCGCCGGGCACTGATCTGAGCGGAGGATGCCTGGCCCACGGCATTCGCTGACCCGGCCGCAGCTTGCGCTTGTGCGCTCCCCAGAAGCCCGGAACCGGCAACGGCCGCGCCGGACGCGACCGCCACTGAGGTACTGATGAATCTACGTCTTTGCTGATCAAATGCGGCGTTGGTCATGAGTCACTCCTTTTTTCCATGAATCTCACAAATGGGGCGCCTTATGGGGGCGCCCCAAAAAATCGCCTCAGAGCGACTTGCCGTAGAACGCGGCCAGTTTTTCCACCGCCTGATTCACGTACTGCGGCTTCCAATAGGTTTCGATGTGGGTAGCGCCGTCGATCTTTAACAATTCCTTGTCCTTCGTGCCGGTGGCCTTGGCAAACGCATCCTCGGTCATGTACAGGCTGTCGGCCTTGCTGCCGGCGATCATCAACAAGGGTTTGTCGATCAGTTCGATCTGGTTGGTAGCGTCAAACTGCATCAAATCCAGCAGGCTGCTCGTGGTGTACTTGAAGGTCGAGTTGGGGTGCGCGTGCGACTTCCAGTAGTACTCGTAACCTTGCCGATAGAGATCGAACGGTAATTTTGCGATCTGCTCGTCGGTCAGGTTGGCGTCGCCGGAGTAGAGAACGGTGCCGCCGGCCGCTTCCTGGGCGCGGGCGGTCGTCGCCTGTTGCAAGCGGGTCTGGATCGTGTTCAGCGCCGAATCCACGTAGCCATTGCGGCGAACGCGGCCGGAATTGAACATGCTCACCGTCGCAATCGACTTGAATCGCTTGTCGGTTTGCGCCGCGGCCAGCGAATAGCCGCCACCGCCGCAGATACCGAGCAAGCCAAGACGCGCGACATCGACGCCGGCATACTGGCTGATGAAGTCGGCCATGCCGTGGATGTCTTCGATCCGGTTTGCCGGCTTATCCACATTGCGCGGCTGGCCGCCGCTGGCGCCTTGATACGCCGCGTCGGCAGCAATGGCGATGTAGCCCAGTTCGGCCAGGCGCTGGGCATACAGGCCGGCGACCTGTTCTTTTACCCCGCCGTTGGGATGGGCGACGACGACCGTCGGATATTTCTTGCTTGAGTCGTAGTTCGCCGGGGTATAGACGTTGGCCGCAATATCGATCCCATTGAGCTTGTACGTCACCGGACGAATATTGACTTTGCCTTTGACGTTTTCAGTAATCGCCCCCTCGTAGGCCAGGGTGAACGGGTTCTGTTTGTAGTCGGCGGCCATGGAAGCTCCAGATAACGCGCTAATCGTCGCGGCGAATAACACGGAACGAATTGCTCTGAATTTCAATTGATTTGCTCCAGAAATATTTACAGGGTCTTCAGTCATTGCTTGGCGGGGAGAACTTCTTTGGCGAGGGTAGCCGCCGTGACGCTGCTTGGCCAACCCGCATAGAAAGCGAGGTGGGTAATGGCCTCGGCCAGTTCTTCACGTGTCAGTCCGTTCCGGCTCGCCAGTCCGAGGTGCGAGCGAAGCTGGTCCGGGCGGTTCAGCGCGACCAGGGCACTGACGGTGATCAGGCTGCGGTCCCGCTTGGAGAGACCCTGGCGTTCCCAAATGTCGGCGTAGAGAACGTTATCGGTGAGTTCAACGAACTTCGGCGCGATGTCGCCGTACAACTGTTGGGCGCGCGAGTTCTTGTTCGGCGCGGGTGTTGTCGCCGGGGCTGAGGCCACGATGCCGTACTGTTCGTCGGTAACTTTTTCAAACCAGTCCGAGGTCTTGCCGTCGAGTGTTTCCTGAACGGAAATATGCGTCATGGGCGTCACGGGCGCTGCGCCGTGCCAGTGCTTTTGGCCGGGTGGAATCCAAACGACGTCCCCGGGTTTGATTTCCTGAATCGCTCCACCCCAGAACTGCACGCGGCCGGTTCCCGAGGTCACGATGAGCGTTTGCCCCATTGGATGCGTGTGCCATGCCGTGCGCGCGCCAGCGTCGAACGTGACTTGCCCGCCCGTCGCTTTTGCGGGCGCATTCGCCGGAAACAGAGACACGATGCGGACGTTACCGGTGAAGCGATCCTCGGATCCCTTGCTGGCAGAGCGGGATGCTTCCCGGCTGATGCTCGCCGACGGGGCCGGGCTGTTGTCTTGAGGAGGCGCGCCCCACGAAGAGGCGGCCATCGCGGACAGAATCAGGGGTAAAGCAAGTCGTTTCATTTATCTTCCTTCAGGAGTCACGCTGTTCATTACGCGATCGGGTTGATCGTATTTGCCGCTGGTTCGCTGGCATCCCGGCGCTGCTTGGCCACGATCAATGCTCATTGGTCTCGTGGCCATTCAACGCGATCAATGGTAGATTGATGTGCGCTGATCAACAATGCGCAAATCTTTTCACGGGCTATTAAATAGAGTTCAACAATGTTACGTACCGGTCTCACCGAATTGGTCGCCTTTATCACCATCGCTGAAAAGCGCAGTTTCAGCGTGGCGGCCCGCGCGCTCGGTGTTTCTCCTTCGGCGTTGAGCTACACGGTGAAAAATCTCGAAAAGAGTCTCAATGTGCGCTTGTTCAATCGCACGACCCGGTCGGTCGCGCTGACGGAAGCCGGAGAGCAATTCCTGCGGCGTGTCGGGCCGGCAATCGCCGACCTCCAGAACGCCGAGAATGAGATGATCTCCGAGCGCAATCGGCCCTCCGGTTCGATACGCATCAGCGCGGCTGAGGCGGGAGCCAGGCCGCTCATCCGGCATGTCCTGCCGGATTTCCTCGCCTCCTACCCCGACATCCATGTCGACATTGTTGTGGATACGCGGATGGTGGACATCGTGGCCGACGGGTTTGACGCGGGTATCCGGGTTTTCGAGGATGTGCCACGTGATATGGTCGCCGTCCGCTTTGGACCGGATATGCGGTTCGCCGCAGTAGCCTCGCCGGCCTATCTTTCGCGGCATGCTCTGCCAACAACACCGCAGGATCTGCTTCAGCATCGATGCCTGCGCTTCCGGTTCACCAGCGGAAAGCTCTTCCACTGGAACCTTGAACATCGGGGAACCAGTGTGAGCTTCGACGCACAAGGGCCGATGACGCTCGACAACACGAATCTGATGGTCGAAGCGGCACTGGCCGGGATCGGCATCGCCTGGGTCCCGGAATATCATGTGGTCGACCATCTGGCGGCTGGCCGGCTTGTCCATCTGCTCCCGGAGTGGAGTCCGTCCTTCCCGGGCCTCAGTCTCTACTACCCGGCCAACCGCCACCCGCCGACCGCACTCCGGCTATTTATCGCGGCCGTGCGGGAATGGGCGGAAGGTCAGACGGGGATAGCGAACAGCACGACCCGATGAATGGTTTCCGGTCTGGAGAGCAACCGGCCGGCCGGTGGCTGTGAATTGTCTTCACTTCCCGTCAGTACGGTTTCAAGCGCATCGGGGTAGAGAAACCACGTCAATCGCGCCACCACGCTCGACCGGCGTCGGGCGAAAACAAACCGACGCGCTCGCCCATCTCGGGCGTTGACACAGACACCCCTCGCTCAGATGCCAGGCGGGTCACCCGCTCCATCGGGTCGTTCCAGGTATGCATGGCGAGGTCGAAGGTGCCATTGTGGATCGGCACGAGCCATTTTCCGCCGAGGTCGTGAAAGGCCTGCACGGTTTGTTCGGGCAGCATATGCACGGATTCCCAACGGGTGTCGTAGGCGCCCGTTTCCAGGAAGGCCATGTCGAAGGGACCGAACACGCGACCAATCTCCTTGAAGCCGTCGAAATAGCCGCTGTCGCCGCTGAAGAAGAGATTGAACCCCTTGCCGGTGATGACCCACGAAGCCCAGAGCGTGCGGTCGGAGTCTCCGGTGCCACGCCCGGAAAAATGCTGGGCGGGGGTGGCGACGACGCGGATGCCGTCGACGCTGGTTCGATCCCACCAGTCCAGTTCCTGCACCTTGTTGGCCGGCCCCCCCCAGGACACCAGCGTGGCGCCAATACCCAGCGGCGCAATGAAATGCTTGACGCGCTGATGCAACGCCATGATCGTCGCGTGGTCCAGATGGTCGAAGTGATTGTGCGAGATGATCACTGCCTCGATCGGCGGCAGTTCGTCCAGCGCGACGGGCGGCGCGTGAAAACGTTCCGGCCCGAACCACTGGATAGGCGACGAGCGCTCGCTGAACACCGGGTCGGTCAACCAGAATTTGTCGTGCAGCTTGAGCAGGAGGCTGGAATGACCGAGGCGCCAGACGCTGTTGTCGGGCGCGGCGAGCAGTTCGGTCCGCGTCAGCGTGCGCACCGGGACGACCCGATCGGGTATCGTTCCGGCAGGTTTGTCGAAAAGGAAGGCATACCACAACGCCGCTCCATCGAAGAAATTGCGCGTCGGCCGCGGCACGGCGTTGTGGAAGCGGCCATCACGAAACTGCGTGGACTGTTCATAGGCGGGTGGCTGAAAGCGCATCGTCCAGGCAAAAACACTCACGATCATCACTCCGGCTACTGCGGCCATTGCGGCCATGATTTTCCGTTTTCCCGACCAGCGGCGGACGGGGGCTTCGAGTTCAAGTACGATTTCCTGCTGCATGGATCAACCTCGTTCAATGAGCGATTCGGTTATCACGGAAGGCGTGCGCGACGACTTGCCCAAGCGCAACGCGTAGTGTGCGATGCACGCATGCAGCCCGACGATCGCCAGATACTGCATGAAAAACCCGGCCAGGGAACCGGCGAAATCCCAGTCTCCAAAGGAGTAGTAAGCGATCATCCGCGCGTAGAGGGAACGATCCAGCGAGGCGTAAACACCGAATAGCGAAACAAGGATGGCAAGGGCCGACAACACTCGCCGTTGCTGTTGTGAGAAAGCAGGCAGGCCGCACAGTCGCTGAGCCTCGTTCATCACCAATTTCCAGTGCAGGCCCAGATGAATGGCTATCAGGACAAGGAACCAGTGTGCCGAGGCGTTGTGCAGCGCACGTGGCATCAGGTCGAATTCGACACCGGTCATGCGGAATAGCAACTCCGAATTGACGACTCCACTGACCATCATCAGTACCGCCGCGATCAGCAGCAGCCCGTTGATTACCACGGTGGCGATCCGCGTCCCGCGATAACGTCCTTTGCGCAAGCCCGCAAACCACGACCCGTTCCAGCCGCCGTGCAGGACAACGAGTCCCAGCAACCCCAGGCCGAGCAGCTCATGCACTGTGCTGCCGGTCAGGGTAAAGGCAAAGTCGGCCATGATCAGCGCGAGCATCACGCCGTCCAGCGCTAGCTTCCCAGGCAACCGACGTCTCATGCAGGAGCGCCGACTGCCAGATCGAGACCCCGAAGCCATTGGGAGATTTCCCGACGCACGGACTCTCCCGCCACCCGTTCCGCACCACCGCCACGCAAGGCCAGCCCGTCGAGAATGCGCGCATTGCCGCAGCGGCTACGAAGGTCATCCAGGCTGCGGCCGAAGCGACTGCCTTCGTGGGTGCAGAACGGAATCACCGTCTTGCCGGCCAGCGAGTACTGCTCGAGAAAACTGAAGATAGCCGTCGGCAGCGTGCCCCACCAGTTTGGAAAACCGAGGAACACAACGTCGTACACTGCCATGTCGGCCACCTGCGTCGTGAGGACGGGACGGAAGCCCTCGTCCAGTTCGCGCTTGGCCTGCTCCGTGGTGGCCCGATACGCGGCCGGATAGCGATGTGCCGTACGGAGCTCGAACAGCTCACCGCCGACGGCGTCGCGAATCTGGTTCACGACGGCACGCGTGGTCCCGGTCCGCGAGAAGTAGGCGATCAGGATCTTGCCGGACGGGAGGGTGCCGGTCTGAGCCAGCGAAGCACCGACCGGCAGCCCCGCCGAAACGCCGGCGGCGATCGCCGCGGCCGCCTTGAGGAAATTTCGCCGTGGCACGGCAGCTCGGTCCGGAACCTGCTGTTTCATGTTGCTCATCGGTGTTGAAGCGCCCTTGAGGGTTAGTTCGGAAAAATCCATGATCTCAGCGGCCAACCAGCGCCTGAAGCGCGGGCGGATAGCGATCGCCGAGCACCTGGATGTCCGCCAGCGCCGTGGCGATCTCGCGTAAATCGGATTCGCTCAGTGTGAGTGCTGCCGCGCCGATGTTCTCTTCCAGCCGGTCCAGTCGCGTGGTACCGGGAATCGGCACGATCCACGGTTTTTGCGCGAGCAGCCAAGCCAGCGCGATCTGTGCCGGGGTCGCCTGCTTTTGTCCGGCGATCCTGACGACCTGATCAACCAGTGACTGATTAGCTTCGCGCATTTCGTGCGAAAAGCGCGGGAGGACCGAGCGGAAATCGTCGCTGGCGAACGTCGTACCCGCGTCGATTGCACCGGTCAGAAAGCCCTTGCCCAGCGGACTGTACGGCACCAGACCGATTCCAAGCTCTTCCAGGGTCGGCAGCACCTCCGCTTCCGGCTGCCGCCACCATAATGAATACTCGCTCTGCAGCGCGGTCACCGGCTGGACGGCATGCGCGCGGCGGATCGTCTGCACGCCCGCCTCGGAGAGCCCGAAGTGTTTCACCTTGCCTTCCCGGATCAGCTCGCCGACCGTGCCGGCGACGTCCTCGATCGGCACGTCCGGATCGACGCGGTGTTGATAGAACAGGTCGATGACGTCCGTGCGCAGCCGCCTCAGCGACGCTTCGGCCACCGCCCGGATATGCTCGGGACGGCTGTTCAGACCGGGCATCCCCTTGCCCGGCATGCCACGCGGATCGCTGCCCGGCTCGGTATCGAAGCCGAACTTGGTGGCGATCACCACGCGGTCGCGCAGTGGCGCCAGCGCCTCGCCGACGAGTTCCTCGTTGGTGAAGGGACCGTAGATTTCCGCCGTATCGAAAAAGGTCACCCCCCGTTCGACGGCTGCCCGGAGCAGTTCGATCATTTCGGCTTTGTCTTTCGGCGGGCCGTAGGAAAAGCTCATTCCCATACAGCCGAGGCCGAGGGCGGAGACTTCGAGACCAGTGTTGCCGAGTTTGCGTTTCTGCATGATGTTTCCTTTCATGTTCGTTGAGTCAGGTGTTGCGCACTGCTTCGCCGAGCCACTTCACGACGGCCGGATCGCGATGGTCGAAAAATGTGCTTTTGCCCGTATCGAGCGCTGCGATCATCGCCATGTCGTCAGCATCGAGTTCGACGTCGAAGATGCGGAAGTTCTCGGCGATGCGTTCCGGACGCGCCGACTTCGGGATGGCGACCACGCCGCGCTGCAGCAACCAGCGCAGTACGATCTGGGCAACCGACCGCTGGTGTTTCGTGGCGATCTCCGTCAGTGCCGGGTTGCCGAACAGGTTGTTGCGTCCTTCGGCAAACGGCCCCCACGATTCGACCTGCACGCCGTTTTCCTTCAGAAATTGCGCGGTCGCCGTCTGCTGGCAGAAGGGATGCGTTTCGATCTGGTTGACCGCCGGCACGATGCGGTTATGCACGATCAGATCCATCACCCGGTCCGGGTGGAAGTTGCTGACGCCGATCGCCCGGATGCGCCCCGCTTCGTGGAGTTCTTCCATGGCGCGCCAGGCCCCGTAAACGTCGCCATAGGGCTGGTGGATCAGGTAGAGATCGAGGTAATCAAGCTGCAATCGCTCCAGTGAGCGCTCGAAGGCACGCAAGGTCTTGTCATAGCCCGCATCAGTGAGCCACAACTTGGCGGTGACAAAAATGTCCTCACGAGGAATGCCGCTCGTGGTAATGGCTCGCCCAACCGCCTCCTCGTTGCCATAGGCCGCTGCGGCATCGATCAGCCGATAGCCCACGCGCAGCGCTTCGGCCACGGCGGCTTCACATTCGGCCGCATCGTTCATCTGATACACCCCGAAGCCGAGCATGGGCATCACGACGCCGTTGTTCAACGTAGTGGTTTGCATTGATGTTTCTCCTTGTCAAAGTTTCCGGTCAGACGGGTTGAGGCGCGGGGCGGTGCACGAAGAGGTAACGCGCCGATACGATCAGCGCCAGAAAGACCAGCAGAGCACTGACTTCCATCGTCTGGCTGGAACGCTGCGCCAAATCCGCAACGCGGTCCGGCAAGGCCGTCGCACTGGCGAACACCACGACCAGCACGGCGAGCCCCAGCGAGGCGCCCAGTTGGTGGGCGACGTTCACGAGCCCCGAAGCAGCCCCCGCATCGCGGCTTTCCACGTTGGCGACCCCGGCCATGGTCAATGGAGCCAGTACCCAGCCCTGACCCAGGCCGATCAGCACCATCGGGCCGACCAACCCGGCGAGATAGGAAATCTGCGGGGCACTGACGCCCTGCCAGAGCAAACCCGCCACACAAAGCGCCAACCCGGCTAGCAGCAGACGGCGCGGCCCGATTCGATGCATTGCATGGGGCACCGACATCGACGAAAAAAATTGCGGCACCGTGACCGGCACGAACGCCAGGCCTGCCAGCATCGGGCTGAAGCCCAAAACCCGTTGCAAATACTGCGCGGTGAAGAACCAGAAGCCCACCATGCCAGCAAGAAACAGCAGACGCGCGCCGTAGGCAGCATTGCGCGCCTTGTCCGAGAAGAGGCGCAAGGGCAGAACGGGCTGCCGGGCTCTGGTTTGCACGAACAGGAAGAGCGCCAGCAACAACACCCCGACACCGATGGCGTATTGCGTCCAAGCGGAAGACCAGCCCGTCTCAGCGGCCTGGACGATGCCGAACACCAGCGCGCTCATGCCGACGGTGGAGGTCATGGCGCCGGCCAGATCGAAGCGCCCAGAGTGAAGCGGAGTTTCCGCGATGTAGCGCCGTGCTCCCCAAATCAGCAGCAAACCGATCGGCAGGTTGATGAAGAAGCCCGCACGCCAGGAGATGAGGTCGGCCAGGAGCCCTCCCAGCACCAGCCCCACGGTGGCGCCGATTCCGGCGGCGGCCGCATACCAGGAGAGCGCGCGGGTGCGCTCGTGGCCTTCAGCAAAGTGCGTGGAAATCAGCGCCAGTGTCGAAGGGGCCAGCACCGCGGCGCCAAAACCCTGGACCGCACGAAAAGTCAGCATCCAGCCCGGAGACATCGCCGCGCCGATGGCCAGCGAGGCCAGCGTAAAGATGGCGAGGCCAGTGATGAACATGCGCCGGCGTCCGAGGATGTCGCCCGCTCGCGCGCCCAGCAGCAGGAAGCCGCCGAAGGTGAGGGTATAGGCGTTCTGCACCCAGGACAGGCTGGCGTTAGTGAAGCCAAGGGACGCCTGGATGCGCGGCAGGCCGGTGAGCACGATCGAGATGTCGATCACGATCATCAGGTAGCTCGCCATGATGATGGCGAGCACCACGCCACTTCTGCCGCTTCGGTCTGAAAGAGTATGCGACATCCGTCCCCGCCTCAAAGCGCGCTCTTGAGAATCGCCGTCACCACATCACGGGTGTAGGTCTCCGCGATGCCGAACCACTTGGCATTGCCCAGCACGTTCTCAATGGTGGCGGGCAGATCCGCCTCGGTGATGCCCAGTTGCGACAACCGTGTCGGCGTACCGATCTTGTCGAACCACCGCTCCAGCGCGGCGATGCCTTCGGTGCCGGAAGACACGCCGAAGATCTGGCGTGCGAACCGCTCGAACTGGGCCGGGTTGCGTTCCCGATACCAGCGCATCCAGGCCGGCATCACCACCGACAGCCCCGCGCCGTGCGGCACGTTGAACAGCGCCGAGAGCGCGTGCTCGATCATGTGATTGGGGTAGCTGAAGCCGGTCGTACCGGCGTAGGTCAGGCCATTGAGCGCCAGCGTGGAAGCCCAGGCGAATTCAGCGCGGGCCGAGTAATCTGTGGGGTCGGCTAGCAGCGTTTCGGTCGTCTCAATCACCGTGCCGATGACGGCCTCAACAAGGCGCGACTGGATTTTCGGCTGCACCGTCGCCGTGAAGTAGCCTTCGATCGCGTGGGCGATGATGTCGGCGGCAGAATAAACGAGGTAGTCGCGCGACACCGTCTGCATCAGCGCCGGGTTGACGATGGAGACCTTGGGGAAAGTATGCACGGAACCGATGGCGAACTTCTCCTTGGTCGCCTCGTTGGTCACTACGGCGCCGCTGTTCATTTCGCTACCCGTGGCCGCCAGCGTGAGAATCGAAAAGATCGGCAGCGCGGCTTCGATGCTGGCCTTACCTATGAACAGATCCCAGACGTCGCCTTGATACGGCGTGCCGGCGGCGATCGCCTTGGCACTGTCGAGTACCGAACCGCCCCCGACGCTGAGGACGGCATCAACCTGATGCCCGCGCGCCAGCGCGATGGCTTCGCGCACTTTGGAGATCACCGGGTTGCTGACGATGCCACCGCACTCGACGTATCCGATGCCGTGATTCTCCAGACTCTTGCTGACGGTCGCGAACAGGCCATCGCGCTTGATGCGATCGCTGCCGAAGCAGAGCAGCACGTTCCGGATGCCGTGCCCGGCGAGGATCTCGCCGATCAGTTGCTCCTTGCCCTTGCCGAACTCGATCCGGGTCGGGTTAAAAAAGGTGAAATTGTCCATGTATGTTTCCTTTACGAGATAACTGGCCGGTGCCTGTTGACGGGCCAGACTTTAGCGCCGAGATAAACATTCAACTAGACACATAACAGTTGAATGATTTACAACCTAAAGATACAAATCTCGTTCAGGGACAACCATGTCGATCAACGAACTGCGCTCCATCACCACCTTCGTCCGCACCGTCGAACTCGGCAGCCTGAGCAAGGCCGCAGCGGCCCAGAACATTTCGCCGCAAGCGGCGAGCAAGGCGCTGGGGCAACTGGAGAAGTACCTGGGGGTGCGCCTCTTTCACCGAACCACGCGCAGCATGTCCCTGACCGAGGAAGGCCAGCGATTCCTGGAAGCGGCCCAGCCCGCCCTCTTCGGTTTGCAACAGGCGCTGCAGGGGGCGAGAAAAACGCGGGAAGACATCGCCGGTCCGTTACACGTCGTCGGCCCGCGCACTGTGCTGCAGCCGATCATCGGGCCGGTACTCGACGAGTACTGCCGGCTTTATCCGGAAGTCCAGCCGGACGTGCAACTCGACGACCGGATCGGCAACTGGGTCGAAGACCGAGTCGACGTCGGTTTCCGCCTCGGCCACGCACCGCAAGAAGGCCTGATCGCCCGGCGCCTGTTCCCGCTGCAACTGATCATCTGCGCCGCCCCGAGCTACCTGCGCAAGTACGGTAGTCCCCGGAGCCTCGCGGACCTCGGCGCGCATCGCTGCAGCGCCTTCCGGCCCTCCAGCCTCGGCCATATCATCCCCTGGCGCGTGCGTGTCGGCGAAAATATCCAGGATCAGCAAGTCACTCCGGCCTTCTGCACCAACGACGAGGCCTTCGAGCTGCGCGCCGTTCTTGCGGGCGAAGTAATCGGACAGCTCGCCGCGCCAACTGCGGCTTCGCTCATTCGCGCCGGGCGCCTGGTGCCGTTGCTAATCGAACACATGAGCGACGTCCACAACCTCTATATCTACTATGGCAGCCGAACCGCTCAACCGGCCCGCGTGCGCGCCTTCATCGATCTGGCCGTCGATCGGTTGACGGACAACGCAGAGTTTGTGCTTGCACATGATGAACTGGTGAATGCCAACACCAGAGCGATAATGGCCGAGAATCAATCATAGTCGCGCAAATCACCATGAACTGACATTCATCGTCTTTGTGGGCTGGGGTGAGCCTAATAGACATATCAACCTTAAACACGCTTTCTGGTTGAGCGGCAGGTTACGCGAACATACCCGTCCGACACCGCTCACCAAGCCAACGACCGGAGTGCTGAGAAGCCCGTGTCGGCCATAGGGCAGGTTTCAGAGTAGAACGGCCCTGCGAATGGCAGGACTCGTGGCACCACAACCGACCGCTTGTGGCCGACTGCCGCCGAATCCTCCATGATGATCTCGTGCTGGTCAAGCACCTAATACCGCTAGTCAGGTGCGACGAGAATGTCCGGTCAGGTCCAATGCGATTGGCTGGTCAAATTGGATGAGATTCTGGAATCTGCGTGGAAATCACGGGAGCCCTGCGCCAACCGAGCTCCCGTTCCGGCCTGCCATGCGCGCAAGAAGAATCCTCCTCCATCGGAAAAACACCTGGAATCCATGCACATTGACGGAATTAGATATTTACTGAATATTTTTAATAAATTAAAATAAAACGATCATTTTTTGTGAGGAAAAAACCATGACCACTCACTTTTCGTCTACCGCTGACTCATCCCTGACGCACACAGCCCGTCGTCTGTCGCGCCTTGCCGTAATCCTGGCCCTGCTTACTCCGCCGCTTGTCGTCGTCCAGCATGTCTTCTTCGACGCTTCGAGTTTTCCGTCGTCTTACGGCATGCCGTCGTTGCTGACTGGACAGGAATGGAGCCTTGACCAGCGCCTTCTGGCTTCGCTGGCGGCTTTGTTTCCTGCCCTGGCAATCATGGTGGCCTTACTCTCTCTCGGAAGGATCTGCCGGGAATATGCTCACGGGCGCCTGTTTTCGGACACGGTGCTGAGTGCCTGGCGCCGTCTCGGTTGCGCCCTGGTTGTGGCCACTGCGCTGCACTGGCTGCAGCCCACCGTGCAAAGCCTGTTGCTGTCGCTGACGCTACCGGAAGGGCATCGCTTCATCTCGGTCGGAGTGAGTTCGGAGGATCTGCTGCTGGCGCTACTGACCGCCGTGGTGTTCATGCTCGGCGCCGTCATGCAGGTGGCGCAACGCGTGCAGTCAGAAAACGCCGAAATCGTCTGAGACCTCCATGCCCATCATCGTCAATCTGGATGTCATGCTGGCGCGCCGGAAGATGCGCTCGAAGGAACTGGCCGAGAAGGTCGGTATCACCGAGCAGAATCTCTCGCTGTTGAAAAGCGGCAAGGTCAAGGGTGTGCGTTTCTCGACGCTGGAAGCCATCTGCCATCACCTGCAATGCCAACCGGGAGAATTGCTGGAATACGTGGAATCGGCAGCGGAAGGGAACGACGAATAGGAGGCGGACATCATGCCTCGCGTCTGCCGAATTTCCAGGCATTTCGGCGATGACCGGTTTGCCGTAGCTCTGGGGCTATCGTTGCTGCTGCACGCGGTTTTGGCGGCGTGGCCGAACTTGGGGAAGCTTGCGCTCCAACCGGCCTCATCGGACAAGTTGCCGCCAATAAGAAGCATGCACGTATCCCTGACGCACGTCGCCGACGCCCGCGAGTCGTCGCTCACCGTCAGTCCGAGGCCCATCAGTCAAGGTAGCGCAGCCACGCCGGCAGCAGCAGGCAAGCCACGGCAACCGCCTCCATCGCGTTTCCAGGCGCCGTCCAACGTGGTATTGGAAGCAACGGCGCCCGCGACGCCGGGGGTCCCGCGCTTCGACCTGGATGAACTCAAGGCCCAGGCGCGTCAATTGCCTTTGCACAACCCCAGGGATTTCGCCGATAGCGGTTCCAGGCGAGGAAAGGCGGAGCCGGCCACGCCGGACATTCTCGACCGACCGGCGCTGCAAGCCCTGGCCAAGCGGCTCGGCCAGCGTCCTGACGTCGTCAGCGAGCAGAC
>Ga0316604_10001945_pt1 | contig 16958 bp, 12 predicted proteins | sample OWC_soil_day20_C_FD_207650 | JGI IMG/M metagenome (GOLD analysis project Ga0316604, IMG submission 207650) | Wetland soil microbial communities from Old Woman Creek delta, Ohio, United States - OWC_soil_day20_CT | ecosystem: Environmental > Terrestrial > Soil > Wetlands | place: USA: Ohio... | reverse complement strand
TTATAATACTTTCGTGCCGGACACGGAGGGGTGTCCGAGTGGTTTATGGAGCTGGTCTTGAAAACCAGTGATCCCGCAAGGGACCGCGGGTTCGAATCCCGCCCCCTCCGCCATTTCCTTGCGGCATAAATATAATATTTTTCTAACCATCGGATCGCGGAGTGGTACTCAAGTGGCCGAAGAGGTCGGTTTGCTAAACCGATAGGGGGGGTAACTCCCGCGAGGGTTCAAATCCCTCCCACTCCGCCAATAAAACAAGGACTACGGGCTTATGGAATTTTGTTTCCAGAAGCCCGTTTTTTGTGTTCATTTGCTTACTTGAGTCTAGTGCAGGAAAAATGGGCGTTGCGACAATCGATATCTCGGATAGCTGTTTGGGATAAACTATATTTGCTTAAAGAAGCACTGACACACCGTTGTCAGTGCTTCTTTGTATAATGGAAGTATAAGAATGTCCTAAGCTGGCAGGAATTAGCTGGAACGAACGAGAAAAACAATTAAGATATTTTGATTTCGCGTTTTATTGGAAATGGATGGAGAGATATTGAGAGTGGAACACAAAGCATACAGCGCAGGCATGGTTAAGTTATCCTTCTGGTTCGCCGAATTCCGCAAAGTGGTCGGACTGCTGAGCCGTGGGAAAACAATCCCTGAGATCAAGCTGTTGAACCAGACAGAAAATATTTTCTCTGCCCCCACGGCGGCAAGAGCTGTTCAGATTTTCAATACAGTTTCTAAACGCGTACAAGCGCTAGATCGATCTGTATACCCGATTTTCGAACAGAGTGACATCGCTACGCAAAAACTCATTGCTCTCATTGCCATAATGCAGAGCGACGTGTTATTTTTTGATTTCATGGTTGAAGTATTTCGTGAAAAACTGATTCTTGGAATAGAAGAACTGGCAGACAGCGATGTTGCTGTCTTTTTCAATGCAAAACAGCGACAAAGCGAGCAAGTGGCAAAATGGGAGGACTATACGCTGAAACGTCTGGGTACTTGCTACAAAACCATGTTGCTGGAAGCAGGCCTGATTGATCGCAGTACAGGAACCCGCAAAATGCTGAAACCTGTGCTGGACCATGCACTGGAAGAGTGGCTCAAGTCAAACGGCATGCAAACGGTGCTGATCGTCTTGACGGGGGTACGATAGATGCTTGATCTGGCGACGCGACTTGATATCGCGGAGAAAAAAATCAAAGAACCTTCCTTTCGTCAAAACAAAGGCCTTGGCAACGAAGTCGGCTATTATGTCTTTGACTACCCAGCCGAAAATGAATTGCAGGTTCGTGAGCGCATTGAATACATGCAGCACAAAAATGCCAGAGGAACAGATGGTTTTGATTTGGTTGCATTTGATTTATACGACGTCATTATTGACCTGTTGGAACAGGAAAATTATATGGAACAGTGCTTCAAATTCGAACAGAGGACCGGTATGGAGCGCATTGTTAAAGCTGTGGGAAATCTGTTGAATATCAATGATTCAACCAGCCTTATCGTCAAGCACATTCAGAATCACACACCGCAAGATGCGGTGGTATTTTTGAGTGGCATTGGTAAGTGCTATCCGCTGCTTCGTTCTCACAAGGTTCTGAACAATTTGAATCAGGCACTGGATCGTGTTCCGGTTGTTCTGTTTTATCCAGGGCGCTATGATGGACAAGAACTGGTGCTGTTCGGCGCGATCAAGGACGATAATTACTACCGGGCTTTCAGGCTCGTGGATTAAGGGGCGAATGCAATGCTGATTCAGGACATGTTTTCCAAACCCATTGACCGGGATATTAAGGGAGTTATCAAAGTTGGACAGGCCGATGATGAGAATATCCGCCAGGAGCTGGAAGAATACGTAGTCACTCGTGAATTGCAGCGGCATTTTGCTGATTTCTTCCGCAGCTATCGCAAAGGTGTCAATGGGCGTACCGACAAAATGGGAGTCTGGATCTCAGGCTTCTTTGGCAGTGGTAAATCGCATTTCTTGAAAATCTTGTCCTATTTACTGGCCAACCGTGAAGTGAACGGCAAAAAAGCTCTGAGTTATTTTGTTGAAGACAAGAAGATCGCCGATCCGATGGTCTTGGCGGATATGAAACTTGCCGCTGATGGCCTAGTGGATGTCATTCTTTTCAATATCGACTCCAAAAGCGACATGGCGGGAAAGCAAAGCAAAGATGCAATTGTTTCCGTATTTCTGAAGGTATTTAACGAAATGCAGGGATTTTGCGGTGCGATTCCCATTTTGGCAGATTTGGAACGGCATCTGCAGGAACAAAAACGCTACGAAGAATTCAAAGAGCGATTTGCGGTAAACCACGGCAAGTCATGGGAAGGTGCCCGCAATCGTTTTGACTTTATCCAGGACGACATCGTGGATACTTTGGTGGAAATCGGCTTCATGACGGAAGCTGCAGGGCGCAACTGGTGTGAAAAAGCGATTGAACCGTATCGGATCAGCATTGAAGATTTTGCAAAGCTGGTCAAACAATACCTGGACCGTAAAGGAAGCAACCATCATCTGGTCTTTCTGGTGGATGAGATTGGACAGTACATCGGCGATGACTCCCAGTTGATGCTTAACTTGCAAACTGTCACCGAAGATTTGGGGACCGCCTGCAACGGTAAAGTCTGGATCATTGTGACCAGTCAGCAGGATATCGATGCTGTGACCAAGACCAAGGGCAACGACTTTTCGAAAATTCAGGGGCGTTTCGATACGCGACTGTCCCTGTCTTCTGCTAACGTGGACGAAGTCATCAAAGAACGCATTCTGAAGAAAAACCCGACAGCTGCGCAAACATTGAGGCTGCTGTATGAACAAAAGGCAACCATCATCAAGAACCTGATTGTGTTTAACGATGCGGTGGAAAAGAAGCTCTACGCAAGCGAGCAGGATTTTGCCGACGTCTATCCGTTCGTGCCATATCAGTTTAATTTGCTGGGCAGTGTACTCACTTCCATCCGAACTCACGGTGCATCCGGCAAGCATCTGTCGGAAGGGGAACGGTCGATGCTCGCTCTGTTCAAGGAGTCGGCTGACCACTTAAAACGACAAGAGCAGGGAGCCTTGGTTCCCTTCAATGCATTTTATGATGCTTTGCACCAGTTCCTCGACCACAGTCACAGCAGCGTTGTTATCAAAGCTGCCGACAACCGCATCATCAACCCGGAGAAGGAAGAGGACTGCTTCAATGTCAGCGTGCTGAAAACATTGTTTATGATCAAATATGTGAACGACATCACGGCGAATGCGGAGAACATCACCAGCCTGATGGTTCCCTCCATTGACGCCGACAGGATTGTTCTGAAGAAAAAGGTAGAGGATGCGCTAAACGTCCTGGTTCGTCAGATGCTGGTGCAGAAGAACGGCGACCTCTATGTGTTCCTGACCGACGAGGAGCAGGAAATCAACCGGGAAATCGAAAACCAGCAGGTTGAAACCGCCGAGATTATTAATAAGGTGGCCGAGTTAGTCTTCGAAGATTTGTATAACGAGAAAAAATATCGCTATCCAACATTTGGCGGGCGCTATAGCTTTGCCTTCAACCAGATCGTGGATGATCGGCCTTACAAGCCGAACCAGAGTCACGACATCGGTGTGCGTGTCCTGACGCCGGGCTCCGGCTACGGAGAAGAGGAAACCACGTTGCGTATGATGTCGGGGCAAGGCAAGGAAGTTCTGGTGGTGCTACCGAACGACACCAGTTTTTTGAATGAGATTCGTAGTGCGTTAAAGATTGAAAAGTTCCTGCGTCTTAACACCGCCAAAGCTCTGGCTAAATTTGATCAGATCAAGGAAGCCAAGCGAACAGAGCTGCGTGACCGAAAGGATAATGCCAAACTGTACTTAAGTGAAGCCCTGAAAAATGCCGCCCTATATGTCAACGGCGACAAAGCTCAGATTGCAGCCAAAGACGTTGCCACCCGCATCAACGAAGCGCTGGGGCGATTGGTTTCGACCGTATACCATAAACTGAGTTACATTGATGCCCCCATGGAAATAGCCAACATCCGGGAAATGTTCAAGAAAAACAAAGCACAGATTTTAACGCTGGAGAACGGGAGCGAACCGAATATCCATGCATTGAACGACATGATTGGCTATATAGCGGGGAACTCTGCGATACATGCGAAAACTTCGATGAAAAGCCTGATGGATCGTTTCATGAAAGCACCCTACGGGTTTGTCGAAGACGATGTGGAGTGGCTGGTTGCCAAATTGTTCAAGACCGGCGATGTGTCGCTCAGCGTTGGCGGCGGCAGTGTAACGCTGCACAATAAATCAGAGGACGAGATCGTCAACTATGTTACCAAGAAAGAGTACGTGGACAAGCTGCTGATCGAGCGCCGCGAAAAACCGAATGAAGCGCAAAAAAAATCGGTTCGCGAAGTGATGAAGGAAGTATTTGGCGTTTCCAGTGTCAATGAAGACGATGATGCGCTGATGGACTCCTTCCGGCGATTCGGTGAAAAAATGCTGAGTGAATTGGACAAGACGGAAGCGATGATGTTTGGCAAAAAAATGCCCGGCAAAGTGACGACCGAATCTGGCAAGAAACTGCTGCGTTCCGTATTGCAGATTGAGTATCCAACGGAATTTTTCCGGCAAGTACATGCAGAGCGAGATGCGCTGCTGGATTTTGCTGAAGACTACGAGCCGGTCAAAGCGTTTTTTGCCGGAGAGCAAAAGGCCATCTTTGAGCGGGCGCTGGATTTGATGCGGATTTATGAAGAGAGCAAGACGTTTATCGTGAATGACAAAGTCGAAGAATGCGTGACCGCCATACGGAGAGTATTGAAAAAAGATGCTCCGTATGCGGATATTCCTCAACTTCCGGAATGGACCAACCGATTTGTCGAAGACTACGGTAAAGTGTTGCAAGATATGCAGGGACCGATTCTGGCTGCGATTGAAGATGCGCGTAAACGAGTATTTGAAGTTTTGGACGACAAACCGTATGCCGATGAATGGAGCGACCGATTCGTCAAAAGGTTTGAAGAGATTCGGCACAAGGCTTCCCACTGCAATAATGTGGCCGTTCTCCAAAATGTGAAGGTGGAAGTGGACGCGCTGAAGGTTCGTCTGCTCAACGAAATGGATAAGAATGACGAACTAATAGCGGTGAGAAAGGTCGCCGAGCAGTCGGCACAATACGCGAACAACGACAACCCGAGCGAAACGGCTCCGCAGCCCAAGCCGAAGAAAAAGAAAAACATCAGCATCAAAACGATTAGCATTTCATCTTCCTGGCAGATTGAGACTGCTGCCGATGTCGATGAACACTTGGCTGCAATGCGAGAGCGTATCTTGAACGAACTCGAAGAGAACACCGTTGTAAATATTGAGTTTTAGAGGAGCGTTTGTTTGAAACAGTGGGGCAGAGGAACAAAACAAGACTTTATCAAGCTACTGTTCAGCAAGCTGCCGGATGTGCTGGATGAGAAGCAGAAAGAGTATAAAGTCCAGAATCTGCTCAAGGCTCTGAAAAAGGAACAGCAAGTTACCACCGATTCAGCCAATCGACGATCCGCGTATTGGATATTAACTTAATAAATAAACTTGATACTCAATCCAGCGTCTGTTGCGCGAGCAGATTTAATAAGCTTTTTCAGCAACAAACCTAAAGGCGGTTACGTGTGGATTAAGTAAAAATTAAGTAAACAATATTGAGCTGATTTTTTGTAGTTAATGAAGGAGTTTGATCAGATGAACAAGACAGCGATCAAGAACTTTGCGATATGGGCCCGCAACAAGCTGATTGCGGAGATCCAGTACAAGGCGGGTCTGCTCGGCATCATCGATAAAGAGATCAAGAATCCGTTGCCACAGTCGACGCACGCAGTGCAGTTTTTCGATATCGGTACCAAGGAGCCGTACTCCATAACCGGCGTAGAAATATTGCAGCGACGCAAACTGGCGGAGGAAATTCGCCACAAAGCCGATTCTTCCGACTATCCGACCGCCTATAAATCCGTTATCGAAGAAGTGGCCTATACCTGGTTTAACCGACTGATTGCCGTTCGATTCATGGAAGTGAATGACTATCTGCCGACACGCATCCGGGTGCTGTCCTCGGAAAGCGCGGGCAAAACCGAGCCGGAGTTGGTCACTCACGCGCAAGATGCCGACCTCAACTATACCCCATATGAAAAGGACCGGATTGCTCAGCTCAAGCAGGAAAACCAGCTGGACGAGTTGTTCCGTCTGCTGTTTATCAAACAGTGCAATGTGCTGAATGCCATATTGCCTACCTTGTTTGAAAAGACCGATGACTTTACCGAACTGCTGCTGAATATTTCCTTTACCGACCGGGATGGCGTAGCCTGCCGACTGGTGAGCGACATTCCGGAAGATGACTTCAATGTATCCCAGGAGGGGCAGGTCGAGATCATCGGCTGGTTGTATCAGTACTACAATACGGAACCAAAAGATGAAACTTTTGCTCTCTTAAAAAAGAACGTAAAAATTACCAAGGAGCGGATTCCGGCTGCAACGCAGTTGTTTACGCCGGATTGGATCGTCCGCTACATGGTGGAAAACAGTTTGGGGCGGCTGTGGCTGGAAGGCCATCCAAGCAACAGTCTGAAATTCGACTGGAAGTATTACTTGGACGAAGCGGAGCAGGAAGCCGAAGTGCAGGCGCAGCTCGCGAAAATCCGGGAAGAATATAAAAAGATCAAGCCGGAGGAAATCAAGGTCATCGACCCCTGCATGGGAAGCGGTCATATTCTGGTGTACGCTTTTGACGTGCTGATGCAGATTTATGAGAGCTGCGGCTACAGCCAGCGCAACGCGGCGCGAAGCATCGTCGAGAACAACCTCTATGGATTGGACATCGACAAGCGAGCCTATCAGCTGGCTTATTTCGCCGTGATGATGAAGGCGCGACAATATAATCGGCGCGTTCTCAGCGCGGAAATCCGCTGCAATCTGTTTGCCATCGAGGAAAGCAACGGCTTCAACCGGGAACAGTTGAAATACTTCGGGCAGAGCATGGACCCGCTGGCGCGCAATGTTGCTTTGACGCAAATGCAGTATTTATTGGATACGATGAAGGGCGCTAAGGAATATGGCTCGATTCTGAATGTGGAAGCGTTAAATTGGGCGTTGCTAAGAAAGTTTGCAAATTGTACCGAAATTCATGGGCAAATGACATTTGATACTGTGGGCCTAGAGGGATCGCAGGAGCAGTTGCGGCAGTTGGTGGAGATCGCGGCTGTGATGGGGAATAAATATGATGTGGTTGTTACGAATCCTCCGTACATGGGTAGTAGTGGGATGAATGACAATTTGACTGAATATGTAAAAAACAATTATCAAGATATGAAAGCGGATTTATCTGCTTGCTTTATTGATAAATCTACAAGAATGACTAATAATAATGGCTATACTAGCATGATAACAATGCATTCATGGATGTTTCTTTCGTCTTTTGATAAACTGCGCGAACAAATTGTCAAAAACAAAAGAATAAGTAGCATTGTACATCTTGGAATGGAAGCATTTGATGATATCATTGGTAAAGTTGTCTCGACAGTGGCATTTGTTCTCAATCAAGGAATGCTTAACTCTTATAAATTAAAAGCAGTCCGCTTGGTAGCTTTTTATGATGGTAGACGCTATTTAAAGAAAACTGAATTTTTCAGCGAGGCCAATAACTACATTTCTTGTCAAAATAATTTCTCTCAAATACCCGGTATGCCGATTGCCTATTGGGTAAGTAACAAGATGCTAGACTTGTTCGGAGAAGAATATGTTTCAGACTATGCAAGATTTAATAAAGGCATGGATACGGGCAATAATGATCGATTTCTACGCCGATGGTTCGAAGTGTCATCGGAAAAACTGTGTATTGGTAGTAGTATAAGCTCTAAATGGATTCCTTATAACAAAGGAGGTGCTTATAGGAAATGGTATGGAAATAATGAATATGTAGTTAATTGGGAAAACGAGGGCGTTGAAATCATTAATTTTACTGGTTCAAATATTCGAAATAAGTCAATGTATTATAAACCCGGTATAACCTGGACAACTACATCTTCAGGAGCGTTTTCATGCAGATTTTGCTACGGAGGATTTTTATTTGACTCAAAAGGGTGTATGGCGTTTGCAAATAAAGAAGCATTATCTTTATTCTTATTGGGTGCAATGAATACTAGACCCCATAATGAGTTTTTGAAAATTATTACACCGACACTTGATTACAACCCGGGTCCGGTGGGGAGAGCACCGGTTATCATTGCACATGTTGAAATGGTTACAGAAATTGTTTTAAAAAATATAGCAATTTCTCAAATTGATTGGAATTCGTTTGAAACCAGTTGGGATTTTGCTAAACATCCTTTGCGGAAGAAGAATATAAGAACAATCGCTGAAAGCTTTGCTAAATGGAAGAACTTTTCCGAAAGTCAATTCACCCAACTCAAATCCAACGAAGAAGAGCTGAACCGCATTTTCATCGACATCTACGGTCTGCAAGACGAACTGACTCCCGAAGTCGAAGACAAGGACGTGACCATTCGCAAAGCCGACCTCAGTCGGGATATCCGGTCCTTCCTTTCCTATGCCGTCGGTTGCATGTTTGGTCGCTACAGCCTCGATGTGGACGGTCTGGCCTATGCAGGCGGCGAGTGGGACGGCAGCAAATACGGCACCTTCATCCCGGACAAGGATAATATCCTGCCCATCACCGATGAAGAATACTTCGAAGATGATATAGTCGGCTTGTTTGTGGCTTTTGTCAAAAAAGTGTATGGCGCGGCAACCTTAGAAGAAAATCTCGACTTCATCGCCCAAGCTCTGGGCAACAAGGGCAACAGCTCAAGTGAAGTCATCCGTAACTATTTCCTGAAAGACTTCTTCAAGAATCACTGCCAAATCTATCAAAAACGCCCGATCTACTGGCTGTTTGACAGCGGCAAGGAAAACGGTTTTAAGGCGCTGATCTATTTGCACCGCTACAATGCCGACACCATCGGTAAACTGCGTATCGACTACCTCCACCGGATGCAGCGGATTTATGAAAGCGAGATCGTTCGGATGCAAGAGACGATTGATAACAGCAAAGACGCCCGCGAAGTGACGGCAGCAACGAAACGCAAAGAAAAGCTGGTGAAGCAACTCAAAGAAACCAAAGCTTACGACGAAAAAATCGCCCATCTTGCTCTGGCCCGGATTGAACTCGATCTGGACGATGGAGTGGTGATCAACTATGAGAAGCTTCAGAGCGGAACTGATGGCAGGAAGCTGGAAGTGTTGGCGAAGATTTGAGTAACTATCCGGAATTTCCGGATAGTCCGTATGGAAGGCGAGCAGGAATATATTTTGTAGTTGACCAACAGCACGAAAGAAGCCGGAGGCTAGCAAAATGCCTGAACTGAACCTGAAACAGATTACCGATAAACTGAATGCCGAATTCACCGGAGAAGGCCGCAAGTTGGTCTTCTGGTACGATGACCAGGTGGAGTTTGCTGAAGATATTGATTCGCTGGGGCTAACTCATGCTAAAGTGCTGCGGTTGGAACCGGACAACCAGTTTTATACCAAGTATTTTCTGGAACGGCTGGACCGCAAGACAAGCTATCTGATTTATGCGCCGTTCTCGAAACCGCCGGTGCGGGATAACCATCTGGAAGATACGTTACTGTATTCCAAACGGTTTTTTGCCGACAGGGCATCTTTGCTGCTGGTTGACCTCGGTATCGATCCGGTGCATCGGGATTTGATCCAGAAGTATATCAAATTCTTTGCCGCCAAAGAACGAGCGCAACGTTTTTACGACTTGGAAATCGGTCAGTTTACGGCAGAGAACATTGAAATCGGCTTGATGAGTTCACTGTGCAAGACCCGGACCGCCTCGTTTGATGAGGTGGTGCGCAGCATGCTGACCGGGGATGCGCTGGAAAACAATAAATTTCTGGCAGAGCTGGCGAAGTATGATCTGACGCAGGCATTCTGGCGGATTGGCAGCGAGCAGTTCGGTTATGCCGACAGTCAACCGACGCTGGAAAAATTGACGATTAGTTTGTTTGTAACCTATACGGAAAAATTCCTGCACGGGGACTTGCCGTCTGCATGGAAGCGCTTTTCCGCTGTCAAATCCGGCAATGTGATCGCATTTGTGGACAGCCTGATGAATAATGTGCTGTATCGTGATAAATATGACGAACTTGCCGCATTCGTTGCAAACCTGCTCAACTTGCACGGTGTCATCGAAAAAACAAGCGTGGAAGTTTGGGCAGACTGCGACAGCTTTGGCGAAATCGACCAACACATTATCCGTTGGATGACTGAAAGGCTGTTGCAGGAAGACCGGACAGCGAGCCTGGGCGGAGCATCGATTTCGGCGCTGTGCCAGCTGCGGCGAAAAAAGCATTTCGGCCCATGCTGCCAGGCGGAATACCTGATGTTGGAAAACGCTCATGCGTTGATCTTGGCGGCAGCCTACAAGTGCTATGAAGGGTTCGGGAAAATTGCCGAGCGATATCTGGCCGGAGACTATCAGCTCGACAGCCAGTACCGAGCTTTTTATTATCATTATGATCGGTTGGCCGAGCCTGCCGCTTTTGAAAAGCTGCGCGATCTGGTGGAGAATATATATACCAATGAATATTTGGGCAAAGTGATTGCCGGGTGGAATGCCGGATTGCTGAAGGAAGGCGATTGGGCTGCGGTGCTGCCGCTGCAACGGCGCTTTTACGATCAGTTTGTTCGGGGCGGCAAAGATCGGGTCGTGGTGATCATATCGGATGCCCTGCGCTATGAAGTGGGGCAGGCACTGTTTGCCGCATTGCAGGACGATGCGAAGTGCAGCGTTACTCTGCGGGCGATGCTGGGGGTTCTGCCATCCTACACACAACTGGGAATGGCGGCACTGTTGCCGCATAACACGCTGGGAATCGATGCTGACGGAAAAGTGTTGATAGACGGGCAGTCCTGCGATGATTTGAAACAGCGGGAAGCGGTGCTGAGGCAGACGGTGCCGAACAGTCGCTGCATCCAGTTTGATGAAATCAAATCGATGAAAAAGGTTGAGTTGCGGGAAGTATTTACCGGCATGGATGTTGTATATATTTATCACAATCAGATTGACGCACGTGGCGATAAACCGAATACGGAAAACGAAGTGTTCAACGCCTGCGCGGAAGCGGTCGAAGAAATCTTCCAGCTGATCAAACGAGTATCGGTCAATGCCAATACCCATCACTTTCTGGTGACGGCGGACCATGGGTTTATCTACAAGCGGGACAAACTGCAGGAAAGCGACAAGATCAGTCTCTCCACGACTAAACATATGATGGTTAACCGTCGGTTCATTTTGTCCGACGAACCGGTGCAGACAGACGGAATCGCCGCCGTTGAGCTGGGAAAAGTGTTGGGCTGCGAGGACCGGCGAAGCGTTTCTTTTCCGGTCGGCGCCAATGTGTTCAAGCTTGCCGGTGGCGGGCAGAATTATGTACATGGCGGATCATCGCCCCAAGAGCTGATTTTGCCGGTGCTGGATGTAAAAATGGAAAAAGGACATGTGGAAACGCGCAACGCTCAGGTTGTGTTGGTGAGCATGATTCATAAAATCGCCAATCTGATTGCTTCGCTTGACTTTATGCAGCCTGAGCCTGTCAGTGATGAGATTCGGGCAACCAGCTACCGCATTTTCTTTGCTGCCGATGACGGCGAAAAGGTTTCCAACGAATTCATCCATATGGCGGATATGAGGGAACTGGACCCGCAGAAACGCATCTTCCGGCTGCGATTTAACTTCAAAAACCGTCAGTATGACAAAACCAAGCCGTATTATTTGGTAGCAGTCGATGAAAAGAGCAATGTTGAGGTGCTGCGCCACAGCGTGGTGATGGATATTGTCTTTGCCAACAATTTTGGATTCGGTGTGTAGGGTGAGAAACGATGAGCGAAAATGAATGGCTGGAAAAATTGCATAGGCATTTTGCAGGGAAGATCGTTCGCAAGGACTTGACCAAAAAGATCAAGGAAGGTGCGAATGTTCCGGTGTATGTGCTGGAATATCTGCTGGGGATGTACTGCGCCTCACGTGATGAAGAAGAGATAGAAGCCGGAGTGCGCAATGTGAAGCAGATTCTGGCGGACAATTATGTCCGGCCGGACGAGGCCCAGAAGATTATCTCCAAATTGCGGGAGAACGGCAGCTATACGGTCATTGACAAGATTTCGGTCAAGCTGAATTTTCGGGATGATATTTATGAGTCGGAGTTTTCCAATCTGGGAATCAAGAATGTGCCGATTGCCGAGAAGTATGTGAAAGATTTTGAACGACTGCTCTGCGGCGGCATCTGGTGCATCGTGCAGATGGAGTATTATTACGACGAAGCGGACAAGAGCCGCTGTCCGTTTGTGATTCGCAACCTGACGCCAATTCAGATGCCGGGGCTGGATATCGACGAAGTCAAAGCGGCAAGAAGTCAATTTACCGATGACGAATGGATCGATCTAGTACTGCGCAGCTGCGGTATGGAGCCGTCCCAGTTTGACAAACGGGTGAAATGGCTGCATCTGGCGCGGTTGATTCCACTCATTGAAAACAACTATAATCTGTGCGAACTGGGGCCGCGTGGAACTGGGAAATCACATATTTACAAAGAGATCAGCCCGAACAGCATCTTGATTTCCGGCGGGCAGACGACCGTAGCCAATCTGTTCTATAACATGGGCAACAAGACGGTAGGATTGGTGGGCATGTGGGACTGTGTGGCCTTCGACGAAGTGGCGGGCATCAAGTTCAAGGAACAGGACGGCGTGCAAATCATGAAGGACTATATGGCGTCCGGTTCGTTTGCCAGAGGCAAGGAAGAGAAGAATGCCTACGCGTCGATGGTATTTGTCGGTAACATCAACCAGAGTGTGGATGTGATCTTGAAAACTTCGCATCTATTTGAGCCTTTCCCGGAAGCGATGGGCAACGATGCGGCGTTTCTGGACCGGATGCACTGCTATATACCGGGCTGGGAGATTCCCAAGTATCGTCCGAAGTTTTTCACCGATGACTTTGGCTTCATTACCGACTACTTTTCGGAAGTCATGCGCGAATTGCGCAAGATCTCCTATGCTGACGCTTATGCGAAGTATTTTAAGCTGGGCAACAATCTGAACCAGCGCGATGTTATCGCGGTGAAGAAGACGGTGTCGGGGCTGGTGAAGCTGATCTATCCTGACGGAATTTTTACGAAGAAAAACGTTGAGGAGATTCTGCACTTTGCCTTGGAGATGCGCCGCAGGGTCAAGGAACAACTGAAGAAAATCGGTGGCATGGAGTTTTACGATGTGAATTTCTCCTATATCGATGTGGAGAGTTTCAACGAGGAATTTGTTTCAGTGCCGGAGCAGGGAGGCGGCAAGCTGATCCCGGAGGGAATGGGCAAGCCGGGTCATATTTATACCGTGTCACATGGGAAGACAGGCATGCTCGGCGTATTCAAGCTGGAGATGCAGATGATCGCCGGTAGCGGCAAGTTTGAACGAACAGGGATCGGCAACGACCGCGAGGCAAAGGAAGCCGTGGATTCGGCGTACAGCTATCTGAAGGCGAATGGACGAAATATCAGCGCCTCCATCAGCACGACGACCAAGGATTATCTGCTGAACGTCCAGGACCTAAACGGAATAGGCATGACCAAGAACTTGACGTTGCCGGCGCTGGTCGCTATTTGTTCTGTGGCCTTGCAGAAACCGGCGATTGGCAGTGCGGTGGTGCTCGGTGATCTCAGTATTGGCGGAACAATTAAGAAGGTGGAGGAGCTGGCCAATACACTGCAGGTGTGCTTGGACAGTGGAGCCAAGAAAGTGCTGCTGCCGATCACCTCGGCCGTAGATCTGGGAACGGTGCCATCTGATTTGATCGGTTGTTTCAGTATTATTTTTTACCAAAGCGCGGAGGACGCTGTGTTCAAGGCGCTGGGAGTGGAATAAGAGGAGGAATGTTGTTTTATGTCTGAAATGAGTAAACAGCGCTACGCGATTACCGTTCAATATTCGTATGAAACAGATGTTTCGGGCAGTGAAGTCCGAGATTGGCTTAACCGAGTGTTGGAAGGAAAAGTTGAAAGAAATGGCGGCTTTTCTGTAAATATCACTGGAAGTCTTTCATATGGGCGGGTAATCGAAGGAGTGCTCGAAATATATGATGTAAATGAAATTGACGCAGCAGAACTATGGAGCATGTTGAATACAACGGGAGAGCGATTTACAGTTACTGCGTGTGACAAATACATTTAACTGATTGCATGAAAAAGAAAAAGGGCGTGAGAAGAGATGATTTCACAGGCCGAAGTCGAACGGTTGCTTGCTGTAGGCAAAGTGTTAATAAATCCAGCTGACGCTGAAATGCCAAATGCGGGCAACAGAATAGCACTGGAATTAACATCAGTGGATGGGCGGGAGGAATTTTTAGTTGATATCAATCGGCCTGGACAGATTCGACTTTCTCGATGTGCCTATCAGAATCGTTACCGAAACGATATAATATTATTGCGGCTAGATGTTAACGGGCGAAGGCATACGAATCCTGATGGAGAAGTTATCCCATGCCCACATCTTCATATTTACCGTGACGGAGCAAGAGATTACTGGGCTGTTCCTTTGGATATGAGCAGGTTCCCTAGGCCTGATGATCTTGTTGGCACTATGGTTGATTTTCTTCGGTTCTGTAATGTAACAAATCTAAATGAAATTCGGTCATTGCAAGGAGGTGTGTTTGATGGAAGCGACACCGGTTGATTACTGGGCCGACTATTTGAAATGGCTTCGTTCACAGACGAACACATCGAAGATTGGTGGCTGGACGGAGATTGAGACTCCATTTCTTGACAGACATAATGATCATATGCAACTCTATATTCGACGTGACGTAGATCGCATCATTTTGTCGGATGATGGGTATACTTTGTCTGATTTAGCAGCGTCAGGCTGCGATCTGAAGTCGCCTCGTCGAAAAGAGCTGTTGCTTGGGATGGTAAACGGATTTGGCGTTCGCCTTGCCGAACATGGCGACGCTATTATTGCAGAGGCAACTAGTAATAATATGGCCCAGAAAATGCATAATCTATTGCAAGCAATGTTGGCTGTTAATGACATGTTTCTGACTTCAAGGAGCCAAGTCTTTCAATTGTTTGTGGAAGAAGTAGCTCGATTTTTCGATGAATATGATATCCGCTATACACCGGCCGTGCAGCTTGTTGGACGTAGCGGTATGACCTTTAAGGCAGACTTCGTCATCCCGAAGTCCAAAAACCGACCTGAACGAATTGTCAACGCGATTAACCAGCCTAATAAGGATACGGCGAAGATCTTGCTTTTTGGATGGCAAGATGTTCGTGAAACGCGGGCTAAGGATAGCCACATGTTGACAATCCTTAATGATACTGTTAAACCAATCCCGACCGATATTTCTTCAGCATTTGAGGAATATAAGGTGCGAGTCATCCCATGGTCGCAAAAAGAGAATTCCTTGAACGAATTGGTTGCATAGCATAATCTGACATCGCTCTATCTGGCAACTCGCATGTGATATAATTAATGTTGATAAAGGGGGATCTTCAGTGAAGGGAACTCTGACGTTGGAAGATATTCAGCGTCTTTTGCAAATGCATAAGTCCTATATGGAACAGCAATACCATGTCAAGGAAATTGGTGTGTTTGGCTCTTATGTTCAACATCAACAGACCAAGCGCTCTGACGTGGATATCCTGGTGGACTTCCACAAGACTATAAGTGCTTTTGCATACGTGCGGCTTAAAGCAGAATTAACGGATCTGCTCGGTTGCAAGGTGGATCTGGTGTCGAAACAGGCACTGAAACCACATATCGGCAAAAGAATACTGGATGAAGTGGTATATCTATGAGTCGTCTTAAGAATCGTGATTACCGTGATTATGTGGCAGATATTCATGAGGAGATCATACGAATCCAAGGATTTGTTGATGGTATAGGCTATGATGAATTCTTATCTGATTTTCGGACCAACTATGCTGTCATGAAGGCTCTGGAGAACATGGGCGAAGCGGCAAAGAAGATCCCTGAGTCCCTGCGAACTAAGTACTCGGCTATACCCTTCAAGGAAATGGCTGGCTTACGTGATGTTGTTACTCACAACTATGACGGCATCAGCTATGACATGATCTGGGAGGTCATTAAGAAAGATATTCCGGGGTTTCTGCCTGAGCTGGAGATCATGATGGATGCCTTGGAAGATTTAAATAACAGGCAATGCCCTCGGTGAAGGAGAATGTGTTTATTGACTTTCCCAAAAGGCTTTGCAAACACCGTAATGGCGGACCGGAATTTATGTGCTTACTTATCGTCGATGTTCATCGAAAAGCAGCGGACGTAAATAATCTATGGATGACTAAAAACCTATGTTAATTGCTGTTTGACGAATAGCGACGGCGTTCGTCGAAGCCCGGCGGCTAATTGCTAAACCGATAGGGGTAACTCCCGCGAGGGTTCAAATCCCTCCCACTCCGCCAATTATTAAACACAAAGGCGCTACCTAAAATATAGGGTAGCGCCTTTTTATTTGCAATGGAAAAAAGTTTGGGAGAAGGGACGTTTTTCATTCAATATTTGTGTAAGCCGTGGAAAGTTGCTGTTCAGTGTCGTGCCGTTCCAGCGCCAGTTGAATCAGCCGGTCAATCAACGCTGAATAAGATAAACCGCTGATCTCCCAAAGTTTTGGATACATGCTGATCTGAGTGAAGCCAGGAATAGTGTTGATTTCATTGACCACAATGGTGTTATCCGCTTTGAGAAAGAAGTCCACTCGCGCCATGCCTTCGCAACAAAGGACTTGATAAGCTTTTATAGCTGTTTTTTGCATGGCCAAGGTAATGTCATTAGGCAATTTGGCGGGAATATCCAGCAGGGCTCCAGTTTCATCAATGTACTTGGCGGAATAGGAGTAAAAATCATGCGCAGGAATAACTTCTCC
>Ga0316604_10001944_pt1 | contig 16961 bp, 8 predicted proteins | sample OWC_soil_day20_C_FD_207650 | JGI IMG/M metagenome (GOLD analysis project Ga0316604, IMG submission 207650) | Wetland soil microbial communities from Old Woman Creek delta, Ohio, United States - OWC_soil_day20_CT | ecosystem: Environmental > Terrestrial > Soil > Wetlands | place: USA: Ohio... | reverse complement strand
TCAAGTTCGAGGGCACGCGCGAAGTGCAGGGCCCGAACTTCAGGGGCGCGCGCGGCACGGTCGAGGTGACGAAGAATGGCAAGTACGTCGAACACCTCTATCCGGAGAAGCGCATCTACAACGTGCAGCAGATGCCGATGACCGAGGCGGCGATCGACTCGAGCGTGATTGGCGACATTTACGTTTCGCTCGGCGAACCGGTGGCCAACGGCGCCTGGAGCGTGCGCGTCTACTCCAAGCCGTTCGTCACGTGGGTCTGGGGCGGCTGCGTGCTGATGGCGCTCGGCGGCCTGACGGCACTGCTCGATCGTCGTTACCGGCTGCTGGCGCGGCGCGACGAAACCGTGCGTGGCACCCAGGCGGCGCTCTAGTCATGCGCAAGGCTCTCATCTACCTGCTGCCGCTCGCGGTCTTCCTGATCGTCGCGGTGTTCCTGCTGCGCGGGCTGTGGCTCAATCCACGCGAGGTGCCGTCGCCGTTCATCGACAAGCCGGCGCCGATGTTTTCGCTGGCGCAGTTGACGCAGCCGGAGGCGAAGTTCTCGCCGGCCGACATGAAGGGACAGGTCTGGCTGCTGAACGTCTGGGCCTCATGGTGCGTGGCCTGCCGCCAGGAGCACCCGCTGCTGGTCGAACTGTCGAAGCGGAAGGCCGTGCCGATCATCGGGCTCAACTACAAGGACAAGCCGGATGCGGCCAAGGGCTGGCTGGCGCAGTGGGGTGACCCCTACGACCTGTCGGTGAAGGACATCGATGGCCGCATTGGCATCGAATACGGCGTCTACGGCGTGCCGGAAACCTTCGTCATCGACAAGAACGGCGTGATCCGCTTCAAGCAGATCGGCCCGATCACCGAGGAGATCTGGCAGAAGAAGATGCTGCCGCTGCTCGACGAACTGCGGAAGACTGGGGCCGCGGCATCATGAGAAGAATTCTCGCCTTGCTGCTCCTGGGATTCCTGCCGCTGCTGGCACAGGCTTCGACCGAGCCGACGATGCTGGATCCGGTCTCGCAGAAGCGGCTCGTGGATCTTTCCGCGCAGTTGCGCTGCCTGGTGTGCCAGAACCAGTCGATCGCCGAATCGAACGCCGAGCTGGCGGTCGACCTGCGCAACCAGATCAACGAGCAGATCAAGCTCGGCCGCTCCGACAAGGAGATCGTCGATTTCATGGTGACGCGCTACGGCGACTTCGTGCTGTATCGGCCGCCGTTCAAGGCGACGACCGCGCTGCTGTGGATCGGGCCGATCGCGCTGCTGCTGCTGGCCGTGCTGGTCTTCTACCGCACGCTGGTCAGCCGCCGCGCCCGCGTCGATGAACGTCCGCTCACCGATGCCGAGCGCGCCGAGACGCAACGCATGCTTGCTTCCACCGGACAGAACAAGAACCCATCGTGACTGCCTTCATTGCCATCGCCACCGTCATGGTGGTCATTGCCCTGGCGTGGCTGTTGTGGCCGCTGCTGCGCGCCGGGCGCCGTGCCACTGTCGAGCGCCATATCGCCAACGCGACGATCTACCGCGACCAGTTCGCCGACCTCGATGCGGACCTCCGCCGCGGCACGCTCTCCGAGTCCCAGTACGCCGAGGCGAAAGCCGAACTGGAACGGCGCCTGCTGGACGAAGGCCGCGCCGAGGGGCCGGCGAACACCGGTGCGCCAGTGACCGCGAGCCGGACGACAGCTATCGTCGTCGCGCTCGCCGTTCCGCTGCTGGCGGGGCTGCTGTACTGGAAGCTCGGCGCGCCTGATGCCTTCTCGCCGCTGGCCACTCGGGTAGACGACGCGCACAAGATGACGGCGGGGCAGGTTGAGGAGATGGTGCAGCAGCTCGCCGCCAAGCTGGAGAAGGAGCCCGACAACATCGAAGGTTGGGTGCTGCTCGCCAAGACCTACTACGCGATGCGCAAGTTTCCCGAGGCGGCGGTGGCCTACGAACGGCTGAACAAGCTCGTGCCCAACGAGCCTGACCTGATGGCCGACTACGCCGACGCTCTGGCGATGAGCCAGGGGCGCACCCTAGAGGGCAAGCCGCTCGAACTGGTGAACGCCGCGCTGAAGGTCGATCCGACGCACTGGAAGGCGCTGGCGATGGCCGGCACGGCCGCGTTCAACCGCAAGGACTACAAGGCGGCCGTCGATTACTGGGAGAAGCTGCGGTCGTCGCAGCCAGCGGATTCCCAGATCGGACAGCAGATCACTGCCAGCATCGACGAGGCGCGCAGGCTCGGCGGCATGTCGCCGGCCACGGAAATGGCGGCGGCGCCTCAAAAGGGCGGGCCGGCGAAGACCACCCCGCCGGTCGCGGCCGCGCCAGCAGCAGCCGCGACGACGAAGGCCGCCGCGGCGTCTGCCGGCACGACCGTCGGCGGAACGGTGAACCTTTCCGATGCAGTCAAGGCCAAGGTGGCGCCGACCGACACGGTGTTCATCTTCGCCCGCGCGGCAGAAGGCTCGCGCATGCCGCTTGCCCTGACGAGCGTGAAAGTCTCCGAGCTTCCGGCGAAGTTCACGCTCGATGACACGATGGGAATGTCTCCGGACATGAAGCTGTCGTCCGTGCCATCGCTGATCGTGGGCGCGCGCGTCTCCAAGTCCGGAAGGCCGATGCCATCGAGCGGCGATCTCGAAGGACTCTCCAAGCCTGTCGCGCTCGGCGCCAAGGACGTGGCTGTCACGATCGACCGCGTCCTGCCTTGATCTGCCAAGGCCCGTCCTACCACCGAAGGAGTAGTTCCGCGCAGCAACATCGGCGCCTTGATGGCAGTCAATCGTCCGCGTAAACCCGCTCTGCACACTTGACCCCGATTCGTTCCAAGACGTTTCGGGGGAAACATGGGGAAGAGAGCGACGTTCCTGCGACTGCTGCAGGGAACGGCATTGGCAACACTCCTGCTCACGCCAACGGTGTGGGCGCAACAGGCTGCGGCTCCCGCCAAGGCTGCCGCAAAGGTCGCACCAGCCGCGGCCAAGCCGACGAAGTTCGATGCCTCGGGCTGCTTCGGCTGTCACGCACCGGTCAAGGAGTTCCACGACTCCGGCAAGCACAAGGGCCTGGCCTGCACGTCGTGCCACAGCGGCATCGAGAACCACCTCGGCAATCCGTCGGCGCGCCCGACGACGTCGACCGATCCGGCGACCTGCGGCGGTTGCCACAAGAACCAGTTCGATACCGCCTACCAGATGGACTGGGCGCGTACGGGTCGCTTCGAGAAGAAGCAGATGGCCGGGCCGTCGCCCAATCCGGCGTTCGACCTGCTGATGACGCCGCACGGCTTTACGCGCGAGCACAACCTGCCGCGCTCGCATGCGTTCATGGTGCTGGACCAGTTCGTCGTCGATCGTGGCTTCGGCGGGCGTTTCTCGCCGAAGGAAAGCTGGCGCTATCTCGCGAAGCCCGGCGGCAACTTCAAGGTCTGGGACGTCATCCAGGACAACTACCCCGACAACACCGACCAGAAGGTATTCAAGCCAGGCACTGCTGCCGCGGCGAACCCGGTGTGCGTCTCGTGCAAGACGCAGGACCACATCCTCGACTGGGCCTACATGGGCGACCCGGTGCCCGGCGCCAAGTGGAGCCGCTCGTCGAAGGTGGTCGAGTTCGTGAAGTCGGTGAATCACGCGAACAACTGCATCTTCTGCCACGACCCGCATGCGGCCAAGCCGCGCGTCGTGCGCGATGCGCTGATCCAGGCGTTGACGCGCAAGGACTTCCCGACGCTGTACTCGGAGGATACGAACAAGACCAAGTTCGAGGTCAAGGACATGGGCGTGCGCGGCTTCAACCGCAAGATCGCGATGCTCGAGAAGTACGACAGCAAGCTGCAGTGCGCGCAGTGCCACGTCGAGTACAACTGCAACCCGGGAATCGATCCGAAGACCGGTGCAGCGATCGGCATGGCGGATCAGCGCACCAACGTGTTCCCGCTGGTGGCTGTAACCAACATCACGAAGTTCTATGACAGCATCAACTTCCGCGACTTCCGTCACTTCCAGACCGGCGCGTTGCTGACGAAGATGCAGCACCCGGACGCCGAGGTGTTCTGGAACTCGAAGCACGACAAGGCCGGTGTGCAGTGCGCGTCGTGCCACATGCCGAAGGTCACGGATCCGAAGACCAAGAAGACCTTCACGTCGCACTGGCAGACGAATCCGAAGCACTACATCAAGGAGACCTGCCTGACCTGCCACACGGACTGGAAAGAGGAGCAGGCCAAGTACGTGATGGAATCGATGGCCTCGCACTATGCGGGCAAGGTGCGGCACGCCGAGTTCTGGCTGACGCAGCTGATCAATACCTTCGGCGAAGTGCAGGGCGCCGGACTGGACGACGCGACGCTGAACGCGGCGCGCGCCAAGCACACCGAGGCGCACGCGAACTGGGAATGGTGGACCGCGTCCAATGGCTCGGCCTTCCACAACCTGGACCAGGCGAAGGAGTCGCTGGCGAAGTCGGCCGCGGCATCCCAGGAGGGGATCAAGATCCTGCGTGATGCGGTTGTGGCCAAGCGCAAGGCGGTGGCCTCTGCGCCCGCGCCGTCGGCCGCCGCCGCGCCTGCTGCAGCGCCGCCGGCGCCGGCGAAGTAAGGAACCTGCCACTCCAAGGGGCGGAGGCGACTCCGCCCTTTTTGTTGGCGCTTTTGGACCGCGTCCGGTTCCTGGCGCTCGATAATCCGCGACGTGACTTCCACTTCGATGGTGTTCTGGGGCATAGCACTGCTGCTGACCGTTGCAGCGCTCGGGTTCGTGCTGCATGGCCTGCTCCGTGGTGGCGGCCCTCGCCGCACTGCTGTGACTTGGGTGCTTGCAGCCGCCGTGCCGCTCGCAGCGGCGGCCCTGTACTACGCCTTCGGCACGCCGCAGGCCGTGGACACTGCTTCGGAACTCGGGCCGGATATCGCTCCGACAACCGCGGCGGATTACGTCACGCGCCTGGAAGCCCACCTGAAGCGCCAGCCGCGCGACGCCCGCGGCTGGGTGCTGCTGGGGCGCGCGCAAGCCGAAGCCAGCCGTCTCGACGCCGCCGCCGCTGCATTCGTGCAGGCGATCGCGGTTTCGCCCGACAAGGTGGCCAAGGATCCCGCGGTCCTGTGCGAGTACGCCGACGTGCTGGCGATGCAGCAGGACGGTCGACTGAGCGGCAAACCACTGCAACTGGTCACGCGGGCGCTCGAACTCAACAGCCGACATCCGATGGCGCTGGAGATGGCCGGCAGCGCGGCCTACGAAGAGGGCCGTTATGAACAGGCAGCCCGCTACTGGGGCGAACTGCTGCTGCAGCTGCGACCGGGCACGCGTCGTCACACCGAACTGACGGCAGCAATAGAGCGCGCGCGGCTACAGGCGCAATCATCGCCGCAGCGCTAGGCGTCGACTCCAGCATTTTTGGGAGGGTCTGTCCTGCGATCGGGTGCCCGGCGCGTCGGTCATCGACTTTCCTGACTGCCTTGCCTACAGTGACGCGTCGTCGAAGGCGATTTCGACCTGTCCACAGCCGTCGGACCGGCGAGCGCTCGGACACCGGGTGACAAGACTGACCAACGATGCCGCGATCAAGGAAGAACGCAAGTGCCGATGCAGGTCCCGTGAACTCGCGGTCGAGCCGTTCTGGACACAACTCGTCGGCGCGCGCATCGCTCGAGCGGTTGGTCGATGCCGGACTGCGCCTGCATGAGGAGCGCAGCGTCCCGGAACTGCACCGACTCCTGATCAAGGAGGCTCGCGCCCTCTGCGGCGCTCGCCGCGTGCTCCTGGTGCTGGACACGCCCGTGGGTTTTGAAGTCGCGGACTCGCTTCTGCCGAAGGGGGAGGCCGCCGCCGAGCTGCTGCAGGCCATCGCCCCCTGGCTCGAAGAAGCGCGCCGCAGCCGCGCCGCCGCCCTCCGGCATGGACCCGAAGGTGCCAAGGAACAGGACCAGCGCAGCTGCCTGGTCGCGCCCCTGGTGGCAGGCAAAGAGTTGCTGGGCTTTCTTTACGCGGACATCGAAGGCCTGCACGGACGCTTCAATGACACCGATCGGGATTTGCTTGCAATCCTGGTGTCGCAGGCGGCTGTGGCAATGGCCAATGCGCGCCTTACCGAGGGGCTCGAGCGCACGGTCGCCGAGCGTACGGCACAACTGGAGCAGCGTGCCGGCGAGCTGGCGGTCATCAACAGCGTGCAGGAGGGCATAGCCGCGAAGCTGAGCTACCAGGCCATCATTGACCTCGTGGGCGACAAGCTGCGCGCGCTGTTCGCCACCGGCAACCTGAGCATCTCCTCGGTCGACGAGCCGGCCGGACGGCTGCATCTGTTGTATGCGTACGAGCACGGCGTGCGCCTGCGGCAGCGGTCTTTCGACCTCAGCGCAGTGGCCGTCGGTCGGCGCTGGTTCAAGGCAGCCAAGGCACATCAGGCGGTCGTATGGACGAGCCGGGCCGACTACCGGGCGTGGGAGCTGTTCCTCGTGCCCGACACCGACATCAGTCGCTCCGGCGTCGCCATCCCGATCTTGGCCGGCGAACGCCTGTCCGGATTCATCGTGCTGGAGAACCACGAACGCGACGCGGCGTATAGCGAGGCCGACGTGCGCCTGCTGTCCACTGTGGCCTCGAGCACGGGTGTGGCGCTGGAGAACGCGCGCCTGCTAGAGGAAACCCAGCGCCGCGCGCGCGAAGCGTCGGCACTGTCTGACGTCGGCCGGGACCTGTCCTCGACGCTGGATCTGCGTACGGTGATGGACAGCATTGCCGCCCATGCCAAGGAACTGCTTGCGGCGGACAACAGCGCCATCTTCTTGCCGGATGCGGGTGGTAGCTCGTATCGAGCCATCGTCGCGCTGGGCAATAACGCCGAAACGGTCAAGGCGACACTCATCGAGCCGGGCCGCGGCATCATCGGCGGCCTGTTGCAGACTGGTCGCCCAGAACTCATCAACCGGACCGCAGGGGATCCGCGCGCCGTGCAGGTTTCCGGCACTGAGCGCGGCGAAGACGAACGTCTGCTGGTGGTGCCTCTGCTTGTGGTCGATCAGGTTGTGGGCGCGATGGCCGTTTGGCGGATGGGTGGCAAGCCCTTCGAAGTCCGCGAGCTGGAGTTTCTCGTGGGGTTGTCGCGGCAGGCGACGATCGCGCTGCAGAACGCACGGCTGTTCAACGAGACCAAGGAAGCGTTAGAACGGCAGACCGCGACGGCCGAAGTGCTCCAGGTGATCAGTAGCTCGGTGGAAGACACGCAGCCGGTGTTCGAAAAGATCCTCGACCGCTGCGAGAAGTTATTCGGCACTCAACATCTTGGCATTGTGGTCGTGCACGACGACGGCTTGGTGCACCCGGCCGCGATCCGCGGCTCCATCGTGCAGACGATGACCCGCACTCTCCCGATGCCGGTTGAGAAGAGCACCACCGGGCGAGCGATGCGGGAGCGCCACATCGTGCAGATCCGCGATGCACAGGAACTCGCCGCGACCAGCGCGTGGGCGCGCGAGACCGTCGAGCAAGTCGGCGACTTTTCGGCGGCATGGGTACCGATGTTGCGGGACGATCGCGGCGTCGGATCGATCATGGTGGTGCGCCAGCCTCCCAGTCCCTTCTCCGAGAAGGACGAGGCCCTGCTCCGGACCTTTGCTGACCAGGCCGTGATCGCGATCCAGAACGCGCTCCTGTTCAACGAGACCAAGGAAGCGCTGGAGCGGCAGACGGCGATGGCGGCCGTGCTGAGTGTCCTGGGCACCTCCATGACCGACACACAGCCGGTGTTCGACGCCATCATCAGCAATTGCAGCAACCTCTTCCATGACAGCCGCGTTGTGCTCTTTCTGGCTGAGGGAGAAGAGTTTCGCGCCCATGCAAGCAACGGCACGTTGACCGGCAAAGCGCGTCCGATCAATCGCGAGAGTGCCGTCGGGGCCTGCATCGCGGACAGGCACATGATCCATCTGCCGGATCTGGAGCAGGGCGCGGAGCAATACCCCGGCGTGCGCCAGATGGGACTGAAGGACGGTTTTCTTTCGGGACTCTATGCGCCGCTTCTGCGCGGCGGCCAGGCGATCGGGGCGCTCGTTGTCCTGCGCCGCGAACTGGGCGCCTTCGACGACAAGGACATCAGCCTGCTAGCGACCTTTACCGATCAGGCCGTCATCGCGATCGAGAACGTGCGCCTGTTCAACGAAACCGAGGAGGCGCTGGAGCGGCAAACCGCGACGGCCGACATCCTGCGTGTCATCAGCGCCTCTGTCACTGACACGCGCCCGGTCTTCGACGCGATCGTGCAGAGCTGCCGCAAGCTGTTCGCCGGCAGGGCGGTCGCCCTGGTCATGCCTAGGGGCGACATGATCGAGTCGGTGGCGTACGCCAGCGACAACCCGGGCGATGACGCCGGCAATATCCTGAAAGCCTGGCCGCTGGATCACGGCAGCGGGGCCGGCACCTGCATCCTCGAATCTCGCGTGGTCGCCGTCGCCGACACGACCGAGGGGGCGAAGCAGTTTCCTCGCATGCCCCAGCTGGCGACGGCACTGGGCTACCGCTCATGCCTGTTCATTCCACTGCTGCGGGAAGGCCGCGCGATCGGCTGCCTCACGATCCTGCGCGCCGTAGCCGGCGTGTTCGACGACCAGGAAGTCGGCCTCGCTCAGACCTTCGCCGACCAGGCCGTGATCGCGATCGAGAACGCGCGACTGTTCAACGAGACGAAGGAAGCGCTCGAGCAGCAGCGAGCGTCGGCTGAAGTTCTCAGTGTCATCAGCAACTCAGTCGAGGATACGGCGCCTGTCTTCGATCGAATTCTGGCGAGTTGCGGGCACCTGTTCGGCGGCATGCACATGGGAATCAACCTGGTCGGTGACGACGGAAAGATTCACCTGGGCGCCTATGCGGGACCCAACCGAACTGCCTTCGAGGAAATCTTTCCTCTTCCGCTGAGCCAGGAGTCGGGGTCCGGGGCGGCGATCCTCGGCCGCCGCACCATGCACTTTGGCAATGTCGAATCCGGCGCTGACGTGCCCGCTCAAGTCAAGCGCGGCTGCGCAATCACCGGAATCAAGTCGATCGTCTTCGCACCGATGGTCTGGGAGGGACGAGGGATCGGCGCCGTTTTCGTCGGGAGGGAAGTTCTGCAACCCTTCGCCGAGAAGGAGATCGAACTGCTGCGGACGTTCGCCGACCAGGCAGTGATTGCGATCCAGAACGCGCGGCTGTTCAATGAGACGAAGGAGGCGCTGGAGCGTCAGACGGCAACTGCCGAGGTTCTCCAGGTGATCAGCGGGTCGGTCGCCGACACGCAACCGGTGTTCGAAAAGATTCTCGATAGTTGCCAGCATCTGTTCGCCACCGAGCAACTCGGTATCTTTCAAGTCAACGACGATGGCGTCGTCGACGTCGCAGCCTGGCGCGGGATGGCATTCGAGGCCGTTGCGCGTACCTTTCCCAAGCCGCTCGACGAGACAGCATCGGCGCAGGTGCTACGCGAACGCCGCACCGTGCATGTCCCGGATGCAGGCGCCGCAACCGAACTGTCGCCCACGGTGCGGGCCGTCTACAAGCAGATCGGCAACTTCTCCATCGCATGGGCGCCGATGCTGTGGCGGGAGCGCGGTATCGGCACGATCTGCGCGATGCGGCAGCCGCCCAAACCATTCACCGACAAGGAGCTGGCGCTGCTCAGGACTTTCGCCGATCAGGCAGTGATCGCGATCCAGAACGCGCGCTTGTTCAACGACACGAAGGAGGCGCTGGAACGGCAGACCGCGACGGCCGAGATCCTGAAGGTCATTGCCCAGTCGCCCGGCGACGTGCAGCCGGTGCTCGACGCCATCGTCGCCAGCGCCAGGCGCCTGGTGGACGGCTATTCGGCCGCAGTCTGGCGACTCGACGACGAGCGGATTCGCCTCGCCGCGTTCACGCAAACCAGCGAGCAGGGGAGCCAGGTACTTCAGCACTACAGCGCTGGGTTGGTCCTCGATGGCTCGTACGTGCAGAGCCCGCTGCGCACCGGATTGCCAATCCAGATCGCCGACGTATGGACGGAACCGCGCACGACCGCGGAACACAAGGAACTGGCCAAGGCACGCGGCTTCCATGCGCTGGCCAACGTGCCGCTGGTGCGTGACGGGGCAGCCATCGGCATGATCAGCGTCTCCCGGATTGAGGTAGGCGAGTTCACGCCTCACCAGATCGAGCTGCTGCAGACCTTCGCCGACCAGGCGGTGATCGCGATTGAGAACGTGCGCCTGTTCAACGAAACCAGGGAAGCGCTGGAGAGGCAGACCGCCACGGCCGAAGTACTCCAGGTCATCAGCGGGTCGATGGCCGATCCGCAGCCGGTATTCGACAAGATTCTGGACAGCTGCAAGCATCTGTTCGGCAGCGACGACACGGCTGTGCTCCTTGTCGACGAGCAGGACCAGGTTCACCTCGGCGCCTATGTCGGCAAGGCGCGCGACGCGGTGTCCGCTACCTTTCCGGCGCCGCTGGCGAAATCTCCGGCGGGCCGCGCGATACGCGAGCGGCGGGTGGCCCACTATCCCGACGTTGCCAACGATCCGGGAGTCACCCGCGCTGTGCGCAACGTTGCAAAGCTGGCGGGCTACAAGGCGATGGCCTATGCGCCGATGCTGTGGAACGAACGCGGCATTGGCGCGATCGGTGTATCGCGCGCCATCGGCGGCTTCAGTGCAAAGGAACTCGCGTTGCTGCAGACCTTTGCCGACCAGGCGGCGATCGCGATCCAGAACGCGCGCCTGTTCAACGAGACCAAGGAGGCGTTGGAGCGCCAGACAGCGACAGGAGAGATTCTTGCGTCAATGAGCGGGTCGATGACCGACACCCAGCCGGTGTTCGACGCGATCGCGCGCAACCTGTTGCGGCTGTTCGGGACCGAATTTGCAATGGTTGCGTTGGCACGCGACGGAAGGGTGGAAGTCGCAGGAATTCAGGGGGCACCCGGCTTCGAGAAGCTGGCGGCGAGCTATCCACTTCCGCTCGACCAATCAACCCACGTGGGCAGCACGATTCTCGCAGGCGAGGTTTCGCAACTCGTACCGATCGTCGGCAATCCGGCCGCGCCACCGCGGACCGAGCAGTTCGCGCGCGACTTCGGGTTCAACGCCCAGATCGCGGCGCCTATGGTCCGGGAGGGCAAGGTCATCGGCGCCCTCGTCACTGCGAAACGAGATGCCGTGCCCTTCGACGACAAGCAGGTCGCTCTCATCATGTCGTTTGCCGACCAGGCTGTGATCGCGGTCGAGAACGTGCGCCTGTTCAACGAGACGCAGGACGCGCTGGAGCGGCAGACCGCTACCGCCGAGGTTCTGCGAGTGATCAGCGGTTCCGTCGCTGACGCCAGGCCGGTATTCGAGAAGATCATGGACAGCTGCAAACGGCTGATACCTTGCGACGGCGGGGCCGTCCTGGTGGTCGATGACCAGCAGCAGGTCGAAGTCGGCGCGGTTCATGGCGACAGCGACGGAATGTTCGTGCGTGGCTACCCGCGTCCGATCGAGCGGACGGTGCTGGGGCTGGCGTTCGATTCGCGTCGGCCCCTGTATTACCCCGAAGCGCGGACCGCCGAAGGCGTACCCGAACTCGCTCGGCGCTTCGCAACAAAGGCCGGCTTCGACTCGCTGTTGATCGCACCCATGATCTGGGAGGGCCGGCGCATCGGCAGCATTTCGATCGCCCGGCAGGCCGCCTTCGCGTTCTCGGAAAAGGACATCGACCTGCTGCAGTCCTTCGCCGACCAGGGCGTGATCGCGATTCAGAACGCACGATTGTTCAGAGAGACGAACGAGGCGCTGAAACGGCAGACGGCATCGGCCGAAATCCTCAGTGTGATCAGCAGTTCGGTGGCGGACGCGGCGCCGGTGTTCGAGAAGATCCTGGAAAGCTGCAGGAAGCTCTTTGCAGGCAGTGCAAACGGGATACTGTTGATCGACGAGCACGGCGGTGCGCGCATCGCTGCGCACGACGGCCCGGAGCGAGAGCGGGTGACCGAGTTGGTCGCGGCGGGATTCGCCGACGGACTGGTCCAGGTGGAAGCGCTGCAGAACCGCCAACCGCTGCATTTTGTCGATGCCCTCTCCGAGGAAGCTCGCGGTCCGGTGGGGCGGATCGCGAAGCGGCTTGGCATCGGCTCCTACTCGCAGGTAGCAGCGCCGATGATGTGGCAGGACCGCCCGGTCGGCTGGCTGTATGGGATACGCCAGCCCGCCACCGGCTTCAGCGAGGTCGAGATCGCGCAGATGAAGACCTTCGCCGATCAGGCGGTGATCGCAATCCAGAACGCGCGGATGTTCAACGAGACTCAGGAGTCGCTCGCGCGGCAGACGGCCACGTCCGATGTGCTGCAGGTGATCAGTGAATCACCCACCGACGTGCAGCCGGTGTTCGAGATCATTGCCGAGCGCGCGGCGGCGTTGACGGCTGCCCGCTACTGCCTGGTCACGCGGCTCGACGGCGATCAGTTGCACCTGGTCAGCCTGCACGGGGTGAACGCTGCCGGCACGTCAGCGTTGCGCGCTGCCTGGCCCCAGAACTTGACGACGAGCACCGCGATTTCTGCGCGCGCGATACGCGAGCGCGGCGTGGTCAACGTGGCCGACCTTCTTGCGCTGTCCGACGAGGAGTACGCGCCGGAGATGAAACAGGCCTGCGAACTGGCCGGCTTCCGCAGTGGCCTCGCCGTGCCGATGATGCGCGACCAGCAGATGATCGGCGCGATCACGGTGAACCGCGCCGAAACGGGTCTCTACGCCGCCAAGGAAGTGGCGCTGCTGCAGACCTTCGCGCGCCAGGCCGTGGTGGCTGTCGAGAACGTGCGCCTGTTCAACGAGACCAAGGAAGCACTGGAACGGCAGACGGCTTCTGCCGAGATCCTGCGCGTGATCAGCAGTTCGGTGGCCGACGCGAGCCCGGTGTTCGACAAGATCCTCGAAAGCGCCGCACGGCTGACCGGTTCGGACTTCGGCATCGTCATGCGCTACGACGCCGGCCACTACAGCGCGGTCGCGACGACGCTGGTGCCGGATCCCGCGTTCCAGACGTTCATGCGCGCACCACGGCAGTGGGGCCCGACCACCGGGCTGGGCCGGATTGCGGCGACGCTGAAGCCGGTAAACATTCCGGATCTGCTCGACTATGAGGCCTACCGGCTGGGCGACCCCAACGCCGTGGCTGCCGTGAAACTGGGCACCGTGCGCTCCTGGCTCGGAGTGCCGATGCTGCGTCACGGCGAACTGATCGGCGCGATCCTCGTGTACCGCAAGGAGCTGAAGCCCTTCGACGATCGCCAGACCGCCCTGCTGCAGACCTTCGCCGACCAGGCCGTCATCGCGATCGAGAACGCGCGTCTGTTCAACGAGACCAAGGAGGCGCTCGCACGGCAGACCGCCACTGCCGAGGTGCTGCAAGTCATCAGCAGTTCGGTCTCCGATACTGCGCCGGTATTCAACAAGATCCTCGACAGTTGCCGCCATCTGTTCTCCAGCACGCAGGTAGGCATCCTGTTGGCCGGCGATGATGGCCAGGTGCATGTCGGCGCCTGGCGGGGCTCCGCCGAGGAGGCCATGAAGATTGCCTTTCCGCGGCCGTTGAAGGGCTCCATCACGGCGCAGGTGATTCGAGAACGCCGTACTGTGCACATCGCCGATGTGGCTGCAATGCCGAACCCACCACTTGCCATGGGGCGAGTTGTTGCGTTGAGCGGCAACTGCTCAGTAGCCTTTGCGCCAATGCTCTGGGAGGACGAAGGCGTCGGATCGATCTGCATCATGCGGCAGCCGCCGAGTCCGTTCACCGAGAACGAACTTGCACTGCTGAAGACTTTCGCCGACCAGGCGGTGATCGCGATCCAGAACGCGCGGCTCTTCAAGCAGACCCAGGAGGCGCGCGCCGCGGCCGAGGCGGCAAACGAAGCGAAGAGTTCCTTCCTGGCGACCATGAGCCACGAGATCCGCACACCGATGAACGCGGTGATCGGCATGAGCGGCCTGCTGCTCGACACGTCGCTCAATGATGAGCAGCGCGACTACGCGGCGACGATCCGCGATTCCGGCGACACGCTGCTCACGATCATCAACGACATCCTCGACTTCTCGAAGATCGAGGCCGGAAAGATGGACATCGAGGCGCATCCGTTCGATCTGCGCGAGTGCGTCGAATCGGCGCTCGACCTGGTGGCGCCGCGCGCGATCGAGAAGCACCTCGAGACGGCCTACTTCTTCGAAGGCGACGTGCCAGCCGCGATACGCGGCGACGTAACGCGGCTGCGCCAGATCCTGCTGAACCTGCTGGCGAATGCGGTCAAGTTCACCGAGGCAGGCGAGGTGGTGCTGACGGTCAGCGCGGGCTTGGTGACCGATGGTGCTGTCGAACTGACATTTTCCGTCCGCGACACCGGCATCGGGCTCACGGCGGAAGGCATGGGGCGGCTCTTCCAGTCGTTCTCGCAGGCCGACTCGTCGACCACGCGCAAGTACGGTGGCACCGGCCTGGGGCTGGCGATCAGCCGGCGGCTCGCCGAATTGATGGGCGGAAGGATGTGGGCGGAAAGTTCTGGCCCCGGGCAAGGTTCGACGTTCTGCTTCACGGTGCACGCACCAGTCGCCGAACTGCCGCCCGCACGCCATCGCGACTTCGTCGGAGCGCAGCCGGAACTGACGGGGCGCCGCGTGCTGGTCGTCGACGACAACGCCACCAATCGCCGTGTGCTGAGTCTGCAAACGGCCAAGTGGGGGATGGAGGTGCGCGAGACGGAGTCGCCCGCCGCCGCGCTGCACGGGCTGGAGGCTGGCGAGACCTACGATCTCGCGATCCTCGACATGCACATGCCGGAGATGGACGGCGTCGAACTCGCGAAGAGGGTGCGGCAGCGGCATCCGGGGCTGCCTCTGGTGTTGTTCAGCTCGCTCGGAAGACGCGAAGTGGGCGACAGCGAAGGCCTGTTCAATGCGTACCTGGCGAAACCGGTGCGTCAGTCGCAGCTGTTCGACACGCTGGTCAGCCTGCTCGCGCACAGCGCTGCACCGCGAGGAGTTCCCGCGTCGGCCGCGGCGAAGTCGAAGATCGACACCGACATGGCCGTGCGCCACCCGCTGCGCATACTTGTCGCCGAAGACAACGTGGTGAACCAGAAACTCGCGCTGCGCATCCTGCAGCAGATGGGCTACCGCGCCGATCTCGCCTCCAACGGCCTCGAGGCCATCGAGTCGGTCGAGCGCCAGCCCTATGACGTGGTGCTGATGGACGTGCAGATGCCGGAGATGGATGGGCTCGAGGCCTCGCGACGCATCACCGCGAAGTGGCCGGCCGATGCGCGCCCGCGCATTGTCGCGATGACCGCCAACGCAATGGCGGGCGACCGCGAGATGTGCATCGCCGCCGGCATGGACGACTACATCACGAAGCCGATCCGCGTCGACCAGCTGGTCGAGGCGCTCAACCACGTGTCGGCACGCAAGGGGATCTGACATGACGTCGTCCGCAATCGACCTGGCCCGCTATGCCGAGCTGCAGGACACGGCAGGGGCCGACTTCGTCCTGGAACTCGTCGACACGTTCCTGCAGGAAGCACCGGGGATGCTGGCCGAACTGCGTGCCGCCCGCGCTGCCGCGGACGCCGACCGTTTCCGGCGTGCGGCGCACTCGCTCAAGTCGAACAGCCACACCTTCGGCGCACTGGCGCTGGGCGCGCTCGCACGCGACCTGGAACTGACCGGCATGAACGCCGACGCCGCGCAGGACGCCGCGCGGCTGGACGTGCTCGAGGCCGAGTACGCGCGCGCTGCGGCGGCGTTGATGGCGCTGCGTCATGGCTGAGCGCGGCGCGCGGCTGCTGGTCGTCGACGACAACAAGGTCAACCGGCTGCTGCTCGCGCGCACGCTGGAACTGCAGGGGCACGGAGTGGCCCTCGCGGAGAACGGTCGCGTGGCGCTCGAGATGCTGCGGCGCGAGCCCTTCGATCTGCTGCTGCTCGACATCGAGATGCCCGAAGTGAACGGTCTGCAGGTGCTCGAAGAGATGAAGGCCGACCGGCAGCTGCGCGATATCCCAGTGATCGTTACCTCGGTTGTCGAGGGCCTCGACAGCATCGTGCGCTGCATCGAGCTAGGCGCCGAGGACTACTTGCACAAGCCGGTCAACCCGGTGCTGCTGAAGGCGCGCATCAACGCCAGCCTTGAAAAGAAACGCCTGCGCGACCAGCAGAAGGAACTGGTGCGCCGCTTTGCGACGCGCGAAGTCGCGCAGGACCTTGATGCCTCCGGCTTCGCGCTCGGTGGACATCGCGTGCAGGCGACTGCGATGTTCTCCGACATCCGTGGTTTCACGGCGATGGCCGAGCAGTTGCCTCCGGAAGAGACGATTGAACTGCTGAACACCTACTACACGCTGATGTTCGACGCGATCTGCGGGCAGGGCGGCGTCGTCAACCAGATGGCGGGCGACGGACTGATGGCGATCTTCGGTGCGCCGTTGCCGCTGGCCGACCCGTGCGGCTGCGCAGTCAAAGCTGCACTCGACATGATCGAGATGATCGAGCTCTACAACCGGGAACCCGAGCGCGCCGGGAAGCCTGCAATCGCAATCGGTATCGGAATCGCTTCGGGAGACCTGATTGCGGGCTATACGGGCACGCAGCAGCGCGCGACCTACACCTGCGTCGGTGACGCAGTGAACGTGGCGGCCCGACTTGAAGCGCAAACGAAAGTCGTGGGCCACGCGGTCCTGGTCGACGGCGCTACACGAAGTGGACTTGCTCAGAGGTGCCGGTTCGAGCCCCTGGGCGCGCTCTCGCTGAAGGGCAAAGGCCAGGCGGTCGAAGTATTCGCGGTGCAGCTCGGCCAGAAGGTTGTATAGCCGCCGGGCCCCCGGTCACCCCTAGGAACGGCGACCGGGTCAGGCCTGTTGCGATTCCACAACTCGGGTTCAACTCATTTCGCTGGCGCTGGCTATTGAGCGAGGTCACCTCGCCCTTGCCGGCCACCATCGGC
>Ga0316604_10001943_pt1 | contig 16962 bp, 17 predicted proteins | sample OWC_soil_day20_C_FD_207650 | JGI IMG/M metagenome (GOLD analysis project Ga0316604, IMG submission 207650) | Wetland soil microbial communities from Old Woman Creek delta, Ohio, United States - OWC_soil_day20_CT | ecosystem: Environmental > Terrestrial > Soil > Wetlands | place: USA: Ohio... | reverse complement strand
CAACAGGCGCGTGGGGTTGGCGTGGGATTCGTATTCGGCGCGCAGGGCGCGCTGACCGTCTTGCAGGCGATGACGCAAGGCGTCAAAAGCCAGGTCTTTGGTATCGGCGGTTTTGGTCACGGCTTACGCGATGGGCGGATAGGTCGGAACGATGATGGGTTTGTCGGCAAACCAATCGGGAACAGGGGGCGCTGCAGCCGAAAAGGTGAGGATTTCAGCGCCTTCGGCGGTGACAAGGATGGTGTGTTCCCACTGTGCGGAAAGCGAACGGTCCTTGGTGACGATGGTCCATCCATCTGGCAGCTCCGAGATGGCAGCCTTGCCGGCGTTGATCATCGGTTCGATGGTGAAGATCATGCCTTCCTGGATTTCGATCCCCGTGCCGGGGCGACCATAGTGGACTACTTGCGGATCTTCATGGAATTTGCGACCGATGCCATGGCCGCAGAATTCACGGACCACCGAGAACCCTGCGCCTTCCGCATGCTGCTGGATGGCATGGCCGATATCGCCGAGTTTTGCACCTGGCCGGACCTGCGCGATCCCCAGCCACAGGCATTCCAGCGTGATCTGACACAGGCGCCGTGCCTGGATGCTGGCGTCGCCTGCAATGAACATCCGGCTGCTGTCGCCGTGGAATCCATCCTTGATCACCGTGATGTCAAGGTTGACGATGTCTCCTTTTTTCAGGGCTTTCGGGCCAGGGATGCCGTGGCATACCTGATGGTTGATGGAGGTGCAGATCGATTTCGGGTAGGGCTGGTAACCCGGTGGGGCATAGTTCAATGGAGCGGGAATGCAGCCTTGCACCTTGACTTGATAGTCGTGACACAGACGATCCAGTTCTTCGGTCGTGACGCCGGGTTGGACGAAAGGCGTGATGTAGTCCAGAACCTCCGAGGCGAGGCGGCCTGCAATGCGCATCTTTTCGATCTCTTCAGCGCTTTTGATGATGATGCCCATGCTTGTTGTGCGCAATGTGCGATTCGTAGGGGAGGGTGCAAGGCTATCGCAGATGGGCTGGGCGGGCAAACTCGAAAGAAGTTCGCGTCCGTGCCAAGGCGTGTGGCATAAGCGCTCGCGGGTGTGGCTTGAGGCGATAGCCCGCTCACTGCTATAATCACTGGCTAAGTCCATGTCTGGACTTGGCTGGGTGCTCGGTTGCACCCGGAAATCCACACGTTCGTCGGGAACGGGTCTGCTTCATTCGTGAGGCAGCGAGCTTGCAGGATTCTGGTCCTGCAGCACGACGGGCGGAGGCTAACCCTGAAATTTGGAGTATTCAATGGCTGTAACCATGCGTCAAATGCTGGAAGCCGGTGTCCACTTCGGTCACCAAACCCGCTTCTGGAACCCCAAGATGGCTCAGTACATCTTTGGTCATCGCAACAAGATTCATATCGTCAATCTCGAAAAGACCCTGGCCAAGTACAACGAAGCCATGGCTTTCGTGAAGAAGCTGTCTGCCAACAAGGGCAATATTCTGTTCGTCGGCACCAAGCGTCAGGCTCGCGAAATCGTTGCCGAAGAAGCGCTGCGTGCTGGTATGCCTTATGTTGACGAGCGTTGGCTCGGCGGCATGCTGACCAACTTCAAGACCGTCAAGGGCTCGATCAAGCGTCTGAAGGATATGGAACAGATCTTTGAAGATGGTTCCGTCGAGCGTCTCTCCAAGAAAGAAGCACTGCTGGCCAAGCGTGATCTGGAAAAGCTGACCAAGAGCTTGGGCGGTATCAAGAACATGAACGGTTTGCCGGACGCGATTTTTGTGATTGACGTCGGCTACCACAAGATTGCCATTACCGAAGCCAAGAAGCTCGGTATTCCGGTGATTGGCGTGGTCGATACCAATCACACGCCGGATGGCGTTGATTATGTGATTCCTGGTAACGATGACTCGAGTCGTGCCATTCGCCTGTATGCCCAAGGTGTGGCGGATGCGGTTCTGGAAGGCAAGAACAACGCGGTGCAAGACGTGGTTGCCGCTGCTTCCGACGAGTTCGTGGAAGTGCAAGAAGGCGCCGAACAAGCGTAACAACGGCATTGCATGCTCGCCATCGCGGTCACCGGTTGTGATCAGGTGGCGAGTCTGTTGTTTTTCAAACATGATTTTCTGAATTCAGGAGTAAGCATGGCGGCTATTACCGCAAGCATGGTTGCTGAACTGCGCGGCAAGACTGACGCGCCCATGATGGAATGCAAGAAGGCCTTGACCGAAGCTGATGGTGACATGGGCAAGGCTGAAGAAATCCTGCGTGTGAAGCTGGGTAACAAGGCCAGCAAGGCCGCCTCGCGTGTGACCGCAGAAGGTATCGTCGGTTCTTACATCGCGGCCGATGGAAAGCTTGCCGCGTTGGTGGAAGTGAACTGTGAAACCGACTTTGTTGCCAAGAACGACGATTTCCTGGCTTTTACCAAGAAGGTTGCCGAACTGATCGTGACCCAGAATCCCGCCGATGTGGCTGCCTTGTCGGCACTGGCGCTGGATGGTTCGACGGTGGAAGCCGTGCGTGCCGCACTGGTTGGTAAGATTGGTGAAAATCTGAGCATCCGTCGCTTTGAACGTATCGAAGCCAAGGGCAAGGTGGCTTCCTATATTCACGGTGGCGCTAAGATTGGTGTGCTGGTGGATCTGGTCGGCGGTGAAGAGACATTGGCCAAAGATATCGCGATGCATATCGCTGCTTCCAAGCCGAAATCACTGGATGCAAGTGGTGTTGCGCCGGAGTTGATTGAAACCGAGCGTCGCGTTGCGATTGAAAAGGCCAAGGAAGCCGGCAAGCCGGAAGCCATGATCGAAAAGATCGCGGAAGGTTCCGTGCAGAAGTTCCTCAAGGACGTGACCCTGCTGGGTCAAGTGTTCGTGAAGGCTGAAGATGGCAAGCAAACCATTGAGCAACTGCTCAAGGCCAAGTCCGCTTCTGTCGCTGGTTTCTCCCTGTATATCGTGGGTGAAGGCATCGAGAAGAAAGTGACCGACTTTGCTGCTGAAGTGGCGGCGCAAGCTGCGGCTGCACAAGCGCGTTAATCGGAGAACGGAAAATATGCCCACTGCCTATAAGCGAATTCTTCTCAAGCTGTCCGGTGAAGCCCTGATGGGTGATGATCCCTATGGCATCAACCAGGGGGTGGTTTCCCGTATCGTGGCTGAAGTTGCGGAGATTTCGCGTCTCGGTGTTGAAGTCGGCATCGTGATTGGCGGGGGCAATATTTTTCGTGGCATGGCTGGCGCGGCTTCCGGTATGGACCGTGCTACCGCCGATTACATGGGCATGATGGCGACCATCATGAATGCCATGGCGCTGGGTGATGCAATGCGGGTGGCCGGCGTGGCTGCCCGTGTGCAGTCTGCCTTGAATGTCGAACAGGTGGTCGAACCTTACATCCGCAACAAGGCGATCCGCTATCTTGAAGAAGGCAAGATCGTGATTTTTGCGGCGGGAACCGGCAATCCATTCTTTACCACGGATACGGCTGCGGCATTGCGTGGTACGGAAATGGAAGCCGAAATCGTGCTCAAGGCGACCAAGGTTGATGGTATCTACAGCGCGGATCCGAAAAAGGATCCGGCGGCGACCCGCTTCTCGAAGATTTCCTTCGATGACGCGATTTCGCGCAATCTGCAGGTCATGGACGCGACAGCGTTTGCCTTGTGCCGTGACCAGAAGTTGCCGATCAAGGTTTTCAGCATTTTCAAGCCTGGCGCACTGCTGCGTGTAGTCAAGGGCGAAGATGAAGGCACATTGGTGCATATTTGAGGGGCCAACGATGATTCCCGAACTGAAAAAAACCACCGAACAGAAGATGCAGAAGTCGCTTGAGGCACTCAAGAACGACCTCGGCAAAGTACGCACAGGACGTGCGCATACTGGTTTGCTGGACCATGTGATGGTCGACTATTACGGCACGCCTACTGCCGTCAATCAGGTGGCCAACGTGACTTTGCTGGATGCGCGGACCATTGGTGTACAACCGTGGGAGAAGAACATGGTCGCGAAGGTTGAAAAAGCCATTCGCGATGCGGATCTGGGTTTGAACCCAGCCACCATGGGGGACGTGGTGCGGGTTCCGATGCCCATGCTGACCGAGGAACGTCGCAAGGATCTGATCAAGGTTGTGCGCAGCGAAGCCGAAAATGCCCGTGTGGCGATTCGCAATCTGCGCCGCGACGCCAACAATACGCTCAAGGAAGCATTGAAGGCGAAGGAAATTCCTGAGGATGACGAACGTCGTGCTCAGGATGATGTGCAAAAACTGACGGATAAATTCATCGCCGAAGCTGACAAGCTACTCGCTCAGAAAGAGCAAGAGCTGATGCAGGTTTGATCCGCGTACTGGCCACTGATCAGTTCGCTATCGCATGCTATCCAGGCTGATTAGCTCAACACGCGGCATTCCCGACAGGAATGACGTTCCGCAGCATATTGCCGTCGTCATGGATGGCAACGGGCGGTGGGCGCGCAAGCGCTTTCTGCCGCGTGTTGCAGGCCACAAGCGTGGCCTCGACACGGTGCGCAATGTGGTCAAGCTGTGCATTGATCGGGGCGTGGGGCATCTGACCCTATTTGCGTTCAGTTCTGAAAATTGGCGCCGTCCGGATGATGAGGTTTCCTTCCTCATGCAACTCTTCATGCAAGCCTTGCGCGAAGAGGTCAAAAAGCTGCATAAAAACAATATCCGCTTGCGCGTGATTGGTGATTTGTCACGCTTTGATGCGACGCTGGTCGAGACCATTGCCCAGGCGGAAGCCCAGACGGCAAACAATACGGCGCTTACCCTGTCGATTGCCGCCAACTATGGTGGCCGCTGGGATATTCTCAATGCAATGAATCGTCTTCTTGCGGCTGAGCCCGATAAGCGCGCGGGATTTAGTGAAGAGGATCTTGCTCCCCACCTGTGTCTGGCGGATGCTCCAGAGCCTGATCTGTTTATCCGTACTGGTGGCGAGCAGCGCGTCAGCAATTTTCTGCTCTGGCAACTGGCGTACACCGAGTTCTACTTTACGGATTGTCTGTGGCCAGATTTTGATGAGGCAGCATTCGATCTGGCTATCGACTCCTACCGCAAACGCGAACGTCGTTTCGGACGAACCAGCGAACAATTGACGGGCGTTCCGCCCGAAGGCAAACAGGACTGAAAATGCTCAAAAAGCGTGTGTTGACCGCAGTACTGCTGGGCGTCGGCATCCTGCTGGCGGTATTCTTGTTGCCTGACTGGGCTTGGGGCTTGGTCATTTCCCTGATCGTCCTGTTGGCTTTGCACGAATGGTGTGCTCTGGTGCAGATTGGCAAGATTGGCCAAGGCATACTGAGTGTATTGTGCGCTGCGGCAGTCATGTATTTTGCCTTGGTTCCTCCCAGCGTGGCCAACGATGCGCCATTTCTGATCGGTGCTGGCTATGCTTTGAGCATTACCTTCTGGTTGATGTCGGCACCGACTTTTCTCTACTTTCGTATGGAACCGGCCGGCTGGTACTGGCGCTATGGCGTAGGGGTCATGCTGATGGTGCCTACCGGGATTGCCATGCTGGAACTGCGTCGAGCTGATCCCTGGCTGATGGTTGCCGCCTTGCTGCTGGTGAGTGCTGCGGATATTTCTGCATTTTTTGTTGGGCGCGCATTTGGCAAACACAAGCTCGCCCCTGAAATCAGCCCCGGCAAAACCTGGGAAGGAGCGGTTGGTGCCGTGATCGGCGTACTGGCGTTCTGTCTTGGGGTGTGGGCACTGGTCCCTGCGGTTCAACGGCAATTGAGCTTGAGTTGGGTGATCGTGCTGGCACTCGTATATGTGCTGGTGTGTATCCTGGGCGATTTGTTCGAATCACTGGTCAAACGTGAAGCTGGCGTGAAAGATAGCGGTACGCTTTTACCGGGGCATGGCGGGGTTCTGGATCGCGTGGACGCGATGCTCGCATTTTTCCCCTTTGCAGGTGCTACGCTGCTGGTCTTGCAGTTGCTGGCATGAGTCTGGAGTGTGCATGAGCAGGCAGGTATTGACGATTCTCGGGGCGACCGGTTCGATCGGGCAGAGTACGCTGGATGTGGTCGCACGCCATCCTGATCGTTATGAAGTGTTTGCCCTGTCGGCCTATCGACAGGTCAGCAAGCTTGCAGAGCTGTGCCGCCGCTTTCATCCACAATGTGCTGTCGTTGCTGGTGCTACAGAAGCAGCTGCGCTGCGTGAATTATTGGCAGACTTGCCCGCTATTGAGGTGATGCACGGCCCGCTGGCCTTGGAGCAGATCGCTTCTGCACCCGAAGTGACAACCGTAATGGCTGCGATTGTTGGTGCGGCCGGTCTGGGTGCTTCATTGGCGGCTGCACGCACGGGCAAGCGGGTATTGCTGGCCAACAAGGAAGCACTGGTGATGGCTGGCGAGCTGTTCATGACGGCACTGCGTCAGTCAGGCGGCGTGCTTTTGCCTATCGACAGCGAACACAATGCGGTGTTTCAGTCTTTGCCGGCTGGTTTCGACTATGGTTTGCAGAAGTGCGGTGTGACGAAAATCATCCTGACCGCCTCTGGCGGACCATTCCGCCAAGCTTCGCGGGATAGCCTGGCGCAGGTAACGCCGGAGCAGGCCTGTGCGCATCCGAACTGGGTCATGGGGCGCAAGATTTCGGTGGATTGCGCCACGTTGATGAACAAGGGGCTTGAAGTCATTGAGGCCAGCCGTATCTTTGGTGTCGGGGCGGATCGCATTGATGTGCTGATTCATCCGGAAAGCATGATCCACTCCATGGTTCAGTATGAGGATGGTTCGGTCCTGGCCGAATTGGGTAATCCGGACATGCGTACCCCGATTGCACAGGCGCTTGCCTATCCGGAGCGAATCGGCTCTGGTGTTGCTCCACTGGACCTTGTCAGGGTGGGATGCTTGACATTCGAGGCGCCTGATTTCGTACGTTTCCCCTGCCTTCAACTGGCTTACGACGCATTACGATCAGGCGGTAGTGCACCTGCCACGTTGAACGCGGCCAATGAGGAGGCTGTTGCGGCCTTCCTGGACGGCCGTGTGCGGTTTGACAGGATTGCCGGGCTGGTGGCAGATGTTCTGGCAGCCCTTCCGACTTCTCCGCTGGGATCGCTTGATGAGGTCCTTGCGGCTGACCGCGCTGCGCGGGCTTTGACCCAGCGTTTGCTGGCGTCTACACAGATGTCTTTGGCATGAGTAGCTCGCTTCATTACCTGTTCTTCTTCTTGCTGGCGATCGGTATCCTGATCGTCGTGCACGAGTGGGGGCATTACGCGGCAGCCCGGTTGTGCGGCGTGAAAGTGCTGCGGTTTTCTTTGGGTTTTGGCCCGCAGTTGTTCGTACGGGCATATGGGCCTGATCGCACTGAATGGGCTTTGGCTGCCGTACCGCTAGGTGGCTATGTCAAGATGCTTGATGAACGCGAGGCTCCGGTCGCAGAGCTTGAGCGGCATCGTGCTTTCAATACCCAGCCTCTTTCCAGGCGGGCCTTCATTGTTGCGGCAGGGCCGCTTGCCAATCTGTTGCTGGCCATATTGATCTATTGGGGCATGGCGTGCGTTGGTACGCGTGATTTGCCGGCTACGTTAGGCAAGGTGGTTACGGGGTCACTGGCTGCACAGGCAGGTCTTGTTGAAGGTGATCAGGTCACGCGAGTGGCAGGTATTGATGTGCATGGCCTGAGTGACTTCAAGTGGCAGATCATCAATCACGCATTTGATACCCTGCCGGTGGCGATGGATGTGCTGCGCGGGAATGCAGAAGTGACAGATCTATCCTTGGCCATGACGGGCGTCATCATTGATGAAAAGGCTCCGGATCCCCTGCTGCAACTCGGCATCAATTTACCCCCGGCCCGTATAGCGCCGGTCATGGGACGCCCGCTACCAGAAAGTCCGGCTGCCGCAGCGGGATTTCGTGATGGCGATATCATCCGGAAAGTCGGCACAGAGCCCATCTCTTACTGGAACGAGTTTGTGGCTATCGTGGCTTCCTCGCCTGGACGCGCGCTGCAAGTGCAAATCGAACGTGAAGGACGCCTGCTGACGCTTGTGGTGACACCCGAAGTTTTGCCTGGCCCGGTTGTGCGTGGCCGGATTGGTGCCCCGGTGCGTCCGGATGAAGATTTTGTGGCAAGAAATACGATAGAAGTCCGCTATGGGCTGGTCGAGGGTGGTGTGCATGCGGTGCGCCAGACCGTCAGTACGGCCAGGTTCTATCTGCAGGCACTCTGGCAAATCGTCAAAGGACGGATATCCTGGCGCAACGTCAGTGGTCCGATTTCCATTGCTGATGCAGCAGGCCAAAGTGCCAAGGCCGGGGTGCAGGTTTATCTGGGTCTGATTGCCGCGCTGAGTGTGAGTCTTGGCGTACTCAATCTCCTGCCTATCCCGATTCTGGATGGGGGGCACATACTGTATTATGTGCTTGAGCGCATCCGGGGGCGGCCTTTGTCCGAGCGTGTTGAGGAATTGTCGCAACGTGCAGGTCTGGCGATTCTTGTTCTGCTGATGTCCCTGGCCTTTTTCAACGATCTCAATCGGGTTTTCTTCGGCTGATGTCCAAGACTTTCACTGCTATTCAGATTGGTGTGCTGGCGCTTTTGTCTCCGCTGGCATTTGCCTATTCTCCTTTCGTTGTCAAGGATATTCGCGTTGAAGGAATTCAACGGACTGAAGCCGGCACCGTTTTTAACTATCTGCCAATCCGTATCGGTGATACGGTAAATGAAGATCTGGTAGCCAAGGCCGTCAAGGCACTGTATGCCACCGGGTTTTACCGGGATGTCCGCATTGACGTAGACAAGGAGGTACTGGTTGTCATCGTTGATGAACGTCCTGCCATTGCACAGGTCGATTTCTCCGGTAACAAGGCTTTCGACTCCAAGGACCTTTTGAAAGGTCTGAAGGAAATCGGGATTGTCGAATCACGTACTTTTGACCGATCACAGCTGGACAAGGCCGAGCAGGAAATTAAGCGTCTGTACCTGACTCGCAGCTACTACGGTGTATCGGTAAAGACGACCGTTTCACCGCTTGAGCGTAATCGGGTAGCAATCAATTTCGAGATCATTGAAGGCGAAGTTGCAACGATCAAGAGCATTCGCATCATCGGGGCGAAGGCGTTCAAGGAAAAGCGCTTGGTTGATTTGATGGTCCTTGAGGAAGCGGGAGGGCTTTTCCCCTGGTTCCGACATGACAAGTATTCCAAGCAAGAGCTGCAAGCAGATGTCGAAGAACTGAAGTCATGGTATTTGGATCGCGGCTACCTGAATTTTTCGGTTGAATCCACGCAAGTGTCGATTACGCCGGACAAGAAAGATGTCTACATTTCCATTGCGATAAATGAAGGTGAGCTATACAGGATTTCATCTGTAAAGCTCGCTGGAGAACTTCTGTTGCCGGAAGCCGAGTTGCGCAAGCTGACGACATTGAAATCCGGGGAAATCTACTCTCGGGCTCGCGTCAACGATGTGACGCGTGCTGTAGCTGACCGGCTGGGAAATGAAGGCTACGCATTTGCCAACGTGAATGCCGTTCCTGAAATCAATGAGAACACGCGTGAGGTTGGATTGACCCTGTTTGTGGATCCGGGGCGTCGTGCTTACGTCAATCGCATCAATGTTGTGGGTAACAGTCGGACACGCGACGAGGTCATCCGGCGTGAAATGCTGCAGATGGAGAGCGCTTGGTTTGATCGGGAGAAAGTCGACAAATCAAAGGTACGGGTTAATCGAAGTGGGTTTTTCGAGGATGTTTCAATCGATACGGTGCCTGTAACCGGAGCGGCGGATCAGGTCGATCTGAATGTTAATGTCAAAGAGCGGGCGACGGGCTCGTTGTCTTTGGGGTTGGGTTATTCCGCTACGGATAAACTGGCGGTGATCGCGTCCATTTCGCAAAACAACTTGTTTGGTTCCGGTAATGCGTTGTCTTTTTCCGTCAATACAGGCAAGGTCAATCGGGCACTCGTCCTGTCTTATGAAAATCCTTACTGGACAGAAGATGGGGTGAGTCGTGGGTTTGATCTTTATAGCCGTCGCGTAGATACCACCTCATTGACGACAATGGCTGGCTATAAAACTGATTCAATTGGTACTGGAGTTCGTTTCGGGGTGCCGATCGCGCTGGATGACCGGATTTTCTTCGGGCTTTCAGCAGATCTGACCAAGATTAGAACCGAGGATTACAGTCCGCCTCAGTACAAGGATTTTGTAACGCGCTTTGGCAATCAGTCGACAACTTTGTTGACAACGATCGGTTGGCAAAGTGATAAGCGCGACAGTGCTATTTATCCAACAACCGGGACCTATCAGCGTTTCAATACCGAACTGGCCATTCCTCCCGGGGAAATGGAGTACTGGCGGATGGGGTATCAGTGGAAACAGTTTTTCCCACTGAGCAGCAACTATACTTTAGCGCTGAATTCTGATTTTGGTTTGGCACAAGGCTATGGCGGCAAGCCTGTTCCGTTCTTCAAGAATTACTATGCTGGCGGTATTGGTACGGTACGCGGCTACAAGGATAATTCAATCGGACCTAAGACTGATTATCTTGACGCAGAGGGTAATACGCTCACCACGAATCTTGGTGGAACGCGTCGTGTGACGGCAGGCGCCGAAATATTTTTCCCGGTGCCTGGCATGAAAGAAAAAGATCGCAGCATGCGTCTGAGTACATTCTTTGATGCGGGGACCCTCTGGGATAACGATACGACGAAGTTCTCCGTCTCGGATATCCGCTATAGCGTAGGTTTTGGCCTGAGCTGGCAATCTCCGATTGGCCCGCTGAAATTCAGTTTTGGGTTCCCACTGGTGAAGAAGGATGGGGATGAAGCCCAGCGCTTCCAGTTCCTGATCGGTACGACTATGTAGGAGAGGTTTGGCATGCGTGGGTTAGCAGGATTGATATTGGTGTTGCTCATGTCTGCCCCTGTAGCTGCGTGGGCGGATATGCGCATTGGGTTTGTCAATGCGGAACGGGTCATGCGGGAATCTGCGCCTGCAGCGCGTGCGCTGAAAAAACTCGAAAAGGAGTTCGAGCGGCGTGAGCAGGAATTGCAGAAAATGGGCAAAACGCTCCAAAGCATGCAGTCCTCGATGGAGAAGACTGCTTCAACCTTGCCTGAATCCGAGCGCAAGGCCAAAGAGCGCGAATTCTCCGAGATGAGCCGAGATTTTCAGCGCAAGGAGCGAACTTTGCGGGAAGACTATGCGCAGCGTCAGCATGAAGAACTTGCCGGCATTCAGGATCAGGCCAATCGTGTTATTCAGCAAATTGCTGAGAAAGAAAAATACGACCTGATCCTTCAGGAAGCCGTATACGCCAATCCGAGCATTGACATTACAGACAAGGTCATCAAGGCCTTGATTGACATGAAGTGAGCCGAGTGTGGGTTTGAATATTCGTGAGATTGTCGATCAACTCGGTGGCGAGCTGATCAGCGATGGTGATGTGCATGTTGAGCAGATCGCTCCGCTGGAACGGGCCGGAGCGCACGAGATCGGGTTTGTTGCCCATGCGAAGTATCGCAAGGCGCTTGAAACGACCAAAGCCGGGGCGGTCATTGTTCCACCGGCCTTGGCCGATGCAACGACCTTGCCGCGCATCGTGATTCGTGACCCCTATCTGTATTTTGCCCGTGTGGCGCAGCTCTTGAATCCGGCCATATCACCGTATCGTGGCGTGCACCCGAGTGCTGTAGTGCTGTCTCCCTTGCCTGCTTCCGTGAATGTTGCGCCTTTGGCATTTGTCGGTGAGGACTGTGTTGTCGGGGAAAACGTGACGATTGGTCCTGGTAGTGTGATCGAGCGCGGCAGCAGGATTGGTGCCGATACGATTCTGCATGCGAAAGTTGTTGTTTACGCGGAATCTGTCGTGGGTGCCCGTTGCATTCTGCACACGGGTTGTGTGGTCGGCAGTGATGGTTTTGGTTTCGCTCCCAAAGGGAATGGCAGTTGGGAGAAAATTCCACAGATTGGTCGTGCAGTGATTGGCGATGATGTTGAAATAGGAGCCAATACGACCATAGATCGTGGCGCACTGGATGACACCGTCATCGAGAACGGCGTAAAACTCGATAACCTGATCCAGATTGCGCATAACTGCCAGGTCGGTGAAAACTCGGCAATGGCCGCGTTTGTGGGGATGGCAGGAAGCTCCAAGCTTGGCAAGCGTGTACGCGTGGGCGGGCAGGCCGGCATCATGGGGCATATTGATGTGTGTGATGACGTGGTGATTTCGGCACGTTCGTTCATCAGCAAATCGGTGAGTGAAAAGGGTATGTATACCTCTGCGATTGCCTCGCAGCCTCACCATGAATGGTTGCGCAATGCCGTGCACCTGAAACATCTTGACGAGATGGCTGACAGGATTCGCGCGCTTGAGAAAAAATTGAAAGAACTGGAGAGTAAAGCGTGAGTGGGATGGATATCAAAGAGGTCATGAACTATTTGCCGCACCGGTACCCGTTTTTACTGGTAGACCGCGTGCTGGAAATCTCCCTTGGCGAACGGATTGTGGCAATGAAGAACGTCACGATCAATGAGCCTTTTTTTGTGGGCCACTTTCCGCATTCTCCCGTAATGCCTGGTGTTTTGATCATTGAAGCAATGGCGCAGGCTGCTGCAATCCTTTCGTTCAAGACACGTGGTGCTGTGCCAGACGAAAATTCCATCCTGTATTTTGCAAGTATCGACAATGCCCGTTTCAAGCGCCCCGTGTTGCCGGGCGATACGCTGGTCTTTGACATGAAGCTCGTGCGCGAAATGCGCGGGGTCTGGAAGTACTCTGGTGTCGCTCGTGTGGGCGACGAAATCGCGGCGCAGGCCGATCTGATGTGTGCCATCAAGCAAATCGCATGATTCATCCTACCGCTATCGTGCATCCCGGCGCGAAGATCGCTGACGGGGTAGAAATCGGACCATTCACCCTCATCGGTGAGCATGTCGAGATTGGTGAAGGTTCCGTAGTCGCGTCGCATTGCGTGATCAAGGGACGTACCCGCATTGGCCGTGAGAACCGGATTTTCCAGTTTGTCTCTCTGGGAGAAATTCCGCAGGACAAAAAATATGCGGGCGAACCCACCGCATTGGAAATCGGTGATCGCAACACCATTCGCGAATACTGCAATTTCAATATCGGTACCGCTCAGGATGCTGGCGTGACCCGCATCGGTAATGACAACTGGTTCATGGCAAGCGTGCACGTCGGTCACGATTGTCAGGTCGGAAGCAATACGATCATGGCCAATAACGTCACGCTTGGCGGCCATGTGTACGTCGGGGACTTTGCCATTCTTGGCGGCATGGCTGCGGTGCACCAGTTCGCCATTGTGGGAGCGCATTGCATGGCGGGTGGTGGCTCGATCGTTACGCAAGACATTCCGCCATTTGTCATGTGCTCCGGGAATCCTGCGGTACCTCACGGAATCAACAGCGAGGGCTTGCGCAGACGCGGTTTCTCCGCGGAGGCCATCACGCAGATCAAGCGCGCTTACAAGGCGATCTATCGACAAGGTCTGTCGCTGGACGAGGCCCGTGCCGGTATCGTCGAGGCTGCTGCCAGTACACCCGAACTAAAGGTTCTGGTCGACTTTTTCGCGGCATCCAAGCGCGGCATCATTCGCTGAAGGCAGACCCGGCATGCGCATAGCCATGGTGGCAGGGGAAGCCTCGGGCGACTTGTTGGCGGCCCACCTGATCCGGGCGTTGCGCGTGAGATTCCCGTCGGCATCATTTGTGGGCATTGGTGGTCCAAAGATGCAGGCGGAAGGCTTTGAAGCCTGGTGGCCTTGCGAAACCCTTGCGGTGATGGGTTATGTCGATGCCATCAAGCGCTTGCCGGCATTGTTGCGGGTTCGGCGCGGCCTGTTGCGGCGTTTGAAACAGGATCCTCCGGATATTTTCATTGGTGTCGATGCGCCGGACTTTAATCTGGGGGTCGAGACGCGGCTGCGCCGTGCGGGCGTGCACACCATGCACTACGTCAGTCCTTCGATCTGGGCGTGGCGTGGTAACCGGGTGCACAAGATCGGCCGTGCTGCAGAGCACGTGATGTGCCTTTTCCCGTTCGAGCCCGAGATTTACGCCAGGCACGGCATTGCGGCGAGTTTTGTCGGTCATCCTCTGGCGGATGAATTTCCGCTCAAAGGGCAACGTGCTGCGGCGCGTGGCACCTTGCAGCTCGATGATGATGCGCAGGTCGTGGCGGTTTTACCCGGCAGTCGCGAGGGAGAAGTGGGCCGTTTGGCGAGTACTTACGTCGACACCATCAAATTGCTCGCAGAGCGTTATCCGCAAGTCTTGTTTCTGGTCCCGCTGATTACCCGGAAGACCCGAGATATGTTTGAGCTGGCCCTGTATCAAGCCAATGCCCAGCATCTTCCGGTACGCTTGCTGTTTGGTCATGCACATGAAGCAATGGCTGCCGCCAATGTCGTGCTGGTCGCGAGTGGCACGGCTACCTTGGAAGCTGCCCTGCTCAAATGCCCGATGGTTATTGCCTATAAAGTGGGCAAGTTGACGTATCGTTTGGCGAAGTATCTGACGTATCTGCCATGGGTGGGCCTGCCCAATATCCTGGCCCGCGAATTCGTGGTTCCGGAATTGATCCAGCATGATGCGACACCGGAGAAACTGGCCGCAGCGCTTGGGCAATGGCTGGATGACAAGGCTGCTTGCGAACAGCTTGCGCTGCGTTTCGAGCAGATGCACCTGACTCTTCGTCAGAACAATGCCGAGAAAGCGGCTGCCGTGGTGTCGGCAGTATTGGGGCAGAGATGAGTGGGTCGAATCGCTTGATCTGTGGTGTGGATGAGGCAGGGCGGGGGCCCTTGTGTGGTGCTGTTGTGGCAGCTGCCGTGATACTTGATCCGGCGCATCCCATTGCTGGTCTGGCGGACTCCAAGAAACTCAGCCCGGCCCGTCGGGACAAGCTTGCTGCCGAGATCAAGGCACATGCGCTGGCCTGGTCGATTGCCGAAGCCAGTGTCGAAGAAATTGATCGGCTCAACATCCTGTGGGCAAGCATGCTGGCAATGCGTCGGGCTGTCGAAGGCCTGTCTGTGCAACCCGGCGAGTCCTTGATTGATGGCAACCGGGTGCCTGCCGGTTTGCTGATGCCTGCGCGTGCCATTGTCAAGGGTGATGCGCTTGAGCCCTGCATTTCAGCAGCCTCCATCCTTGCTAAAACACATCGCGATGCGCAGCTCGTCGAGATGGACAGACGTTATCCGCAGTATGGCTTTGCCCAGCACAAGGGATATCCAACAGCGGCTCACCTGAAGGCCTTGGAGCACCATGGGGTCACGCCTGAACATCGTCGCAGTTTTGGGCCGGTGGCGAACCTGTTGTCACAGGGGCTGCTGTTTGGCGAATCGGCATGAAACAAATTTCGTCGCGTGACAATCCGGCATTCAAGCGCCTGCGAGGGCTGGTTGAGGACGCACGTGCACGACGCGAGGCGCGTGCTGCCATCCTCGACGGAGAGCATCTGGTGCGTGCCGCACTGGACGCGAACTGGCCGATTTCGTGCCTGGTGCTGCGCGACGATGTCCTCGACCTTCCCGCGGTACGAGAGGTTTTGCAACGGATCCGGCTTGACATCGAATCAGGAAAAACAGGTGTCCTGGTGATGCCACCGGGCCTCTTCAATACGCTCAGTCCGGTCACGACGCCGACCGGCATCCTGGCTGAAATCCCTTTGCCCGAGACACTTCCGGCGCCTGATGCAAATGGCGATGTTCTGGCTTTGGCGGGCGTGCAGGATGCAGGCAATCTTGGCACCCTGCTGCGCACAGCTGTTGCCGCGGGCGTGACACAGATCTGGCTGGATCGCCAGACAACCCAGGCCTGGTCTCCCAAAGCGCTGCGCGCGGGAATGGGTGCCCAGTTCTGTCTGTCCATCGCCGAGAATGTTGATCTCGCGCAGCGTCTGGCATCAAGCGAACGGCGGGTTCTGGTGACCAGCCTTGAGACAGGATCTGTCTCGCTTTACGCGCTGGATCTGCGTCAGCCAAGTGTCTGGGTTTTTGGTTCGGAAGGGCAGGGCGTGCCGGCGGCATTGCAGGCGCTCGCGCATGACCGGGTCCGGATCCCGATGCCAGGACAGATCGAATCATTGAATGTCGGCGCTGCAACGGCGGTCTGCCTGTTTGAACAGGTGCGGCAACGCCTGCAGGCGTAAATAGTTTTCTGGTTTGGCGCGAGTTATTTGCGCGCATCAAGAAAGCTTGTCGTGTCTTGTGGTGCAATCGCGCTTCCCTGTAGTTCCCCCTTGAAAAATACGCGCGGGCGGTATTGCCTGACTCGCGCTGTAATCCGGAGTAGAAGCAAATGATCGACCGTCCCTACGTGGAATACGCGGCCCATAGTGGTGTGCGCAAAATGCAATTGCTGGAGAACGATCCGCGCCGCTATATGGCGCGTTCGGTACTCGCCGGCATGTACCTGAGCATCGTGCTGTTCGTGTTCTGGTGTCTGAACAACAATCTTCATGAGTCGCCATTCGGCAAAGTGATCGCTTCGGCTTTTTTCGGCGTGGGGCTGACCATCATCGTGTTCACGAATGCCGAACTGTTTACCAGCAACAACATGTATCTGGCGGTGTCGTCCTCCGAAGGTCAAACATCCTGGAAGCGCACGATCATGCTGTGGGTGGCGTGCTATCTGGGGAATCTGGTGGGAGCCCTGATCGTCGCGAGCCTGTTACGGGCTGCGGGTTCCCTGGCGGATTTGCCACTTGATCACGCGCTCTATACCGGTGCCGAGCACAAGGTTCATCAAGCCGCACTGGTGATTTTTGCCAAGGGAATCCTGGCCAACTGGATCGTCTGCCTCGCCGTCCGTCTGGCCTTGCGCTGCAAGGACGACATCGCCAAGATCGCGATCCTGATCCTGGTGGTGTTCATCTTCCTTTACCTCGGTTTCGAACACTCGATCGCCAACATGGGTACTTTCTCGATGTCCCTGCTTGGCAATGGTTCGATCA
>Ga0316604_10001942_pt1 | contig 16993 bp, 12 predicted proteins | sample OWC_soil_day20_C_FD_207650 | JGI IMG/M metagenome (GOLD analysis project Ga0316604, IMG submission 207650) | Wetland soil microbial communities from Old Woman Creek delta, Ohio, United States - OWC_soil_day20_CT | ecosystem: Environmental > Terrestrial > Soil > Wetlands | place: USA: Ohio... | reverse complement strand
TTTTAGCTAAAATACTAATTATATTAGCATGCGCAAATTAAATTATCTCCATCTTCTTCATCAGGAATGTTGCATTTTTATTCCTGGCGACCCCTTCCCTGATCCGGTAATCAAAGAACAACTGCTCATCCCTGATCGTACTCTCAAAACAATAGTTCCTAACTCTACCCGGATACTCCTCTTCCATATGCCCCAGCTCCAGGTCGTGCGTAGCAATCATGCCCAGGCAATTGTATTGCAGGAAATGCGCGATCAGACTACGGGACCCGGACAACTTATCTTCTGAGTTCGTTCCTTTCAGGATCTCATCCAGCAGGATAAACACCTTCTCCCCTGATTTTAACACCTTCACAATCTCCTGCAACCGCAGCAGCTCCGCCTGGAAATAAGAGGTATGCTTCGCGATGGAATCCTTGATCCGCATACTCGTCATGATCTTCATAGGGCTACAGGAAAACTCCTCCGCACACACCGGCAACCCGCACATAGCCAGCAACAGGTTACTACCCACACTCCGCAGGAATGTACTCTTACCACTCATATTCGAACCTGTAATAATTAAAAACTGCTGCGGCGTACCAATCATAATATCGTTCTTCACGCTTTCTTCCGCAGGAATTAACGGATGACCAATCCCTTTTCCTGTCAGCTTCGACTGCGTATCATTCACCTCCGGATAAATGAATTCCGGATGATTATACGCAAACGTAGCCATACTGTTATAGATCTCAAATCCATAAATCACATCCATCCAACCAGCTACCTTGTCCTTGTATTCCAGCTTCCATTTTTCCAATATTACCGCACAATGCAGATCATACAATGCCAATCCGTTCAGCAATAAACCCACCAGCATATTCAGACGCTGGTCCCATGTATTCACAATTCTCGCCAGTCGTTTTAAGGCGACACCCGCCTCCTGCGTTTTCTGCTGATCTCTTTTCAACATTGCCGCCTGCCCAAAATTCTCAGCGTTGATCATCTGCACCAGCAGCCCAAATTTAGCAAACACGCGCTCCTTGCTGGTAATCAGGGTATGCTGACGGTTTATGTGCACCAGATACTGTCTTAATATCAACCCATTAATCGCCAATACACCCAGCAATGGGTAGATATTTAAAGTAATGCTACAATACACGATGGCCGCCAGACTGAGTATAGGGCTTACCCATCTCATGATCTGTACAAACTGGTTATTGATAAACCGGATCGGCATATCCAGCCACAGTCTCAGCTCCTGCTGGTCATCACTCTTCTCCCCTGCCAGCTGCCCCTGCGCTGTGAGCAACTGCCTGAATTGTAGTCTAGGCACCAGTTCCTTCACAACCTCCTGTCTTTCCTTCGTCTTCTCTACACCCAGCCATGGCTCTTTTAAAAATTGCGCCAGCACGGCAGCACCTGTAAATGTACCCGCACGATTCATATGACTGTATAATGAAGAATGTCCGAACACATCGAGATCTCCTGTATAAGGATGCGTTTCATCCACAAAAAAGGCCCCGTCATAAAACGTTGAATCCCCTGTAGTGGCCAGGTGATACTCCTTCTCATTCAAATGCAGCAAGGTCTTTGCCAGCGTTTGCCTGTCCTGTATCCGCGTATAGAATACCAGCGCACCTGCAAATACAACCAGCATGAGCACAATAGGCACTAACCAGATGGGTGCAAAAGCATCCCGGAAATACAGGTAGCCAAAGAACAACATGATCAGAAAACTGAGTAAACGCAAATATCCCAGAAGACTCAACTGACGCCTGAACTTCGCCAGTTCCGTCTTGTAGTGATCCATCTGTTCTTCATAAATAGCAATAGGGGCCATGTTTTATCATTTAACGGCTGTAATAAAAGCAAAAAATCGCTTCCGCCAATGGCAAAAGCGATTTTTTGCAAATACTTAAGGAAACACAGGCTATCACGCATAATTGCGCTTCAGCAGTTCAGGATACTCATTGTGAATTTTCACAATCAGCTCACCGAACAGTGTATTCACCCATGCAAACCATGGACGGGTATAGTCTGAAGGATTGTCCTTATGATAAGATTCATGTATAAACCCGGTTTCACCATCGGTATTACGCAGGGTTTTCAGACAGCCGGCAATTTCTTCCTTATCGCTGCTGGTCAAAGCCTTCATGATAATACTCATTGGCCAGATCTTGTCTACTCCGGTGTGCGGGCTACCTACACCCTCACCGTATTTACCCCTGTAGAACCAGCAATGGAAAGGACTCCATACAAAGTGGCGCGCTGTCTGATACAACGGATCATCAGCAGTAGTATAACCCAGGTAAGGAATAGACAACAGACTTGGTACGTTTGTATCGTCCAGGAACAAACGGTTACCAAAACCATCTACTTCAAAACCATACATCTTGCCCAGAGAAGGATGCTCTACGATCGCATACGCCTTGATAGCCCTATCTACCTCTTCTGCCAGATCTTTACATTCCTTAGCAAAGGCTGCATCTTTGTACACCACTTCACTGATTTCAGACAACTGGTGCAGAGATACTACTGCAAACATGTTGGAAGGAATCAGGAAAGGGAACACAGTCGCATCATCAGATGGACGGAACATAGATGCAATCAAACCTACTGGCAGGATCGGACTACCATAACCACTGTTGGCTACAGTATCAGACTGCTTCGGTGTATTACGCTGGAAATGGTAAGGACCAGGACCATCTTTACGCTGCTGCTCCTTGAAAGTTTTCACGATCAGTTTAGCCGCTTTTTTGTGGGTATCGTCCAGTACACTGGCATCATTGGTTTTCTTCCAATAGTTGTATGCCAGTCTTACAGTATAGCACAGAGAGTCAATTTCCCATTTTCTTTCATGCAGTTCAGGCTTCATTTCAGTCAGGTCACTATCCCACTCCGAACCGGTAGGCCCCTCGTTGAACGCATTTGCATAAGGATCGATGATCACGCATTTCGTCTGCCTGTTCACCACACCCGCGATCAGCTGTTTCAGCTTTTCATCTTCATTTACCAGCTCCAGGTAAGGCCATACCTGGGCGGTCGAGTCACGTAACCACATCGCGTGGATATCTCCTGTCAATACAAAGGTATCGGGACGACCGTTTTCTACCTTGTGAACCACGGTGGTGTCCAGGGTATTTGGAAAACAGTTCTCGAACAGCCAGCCCAGCTTCGGATCGGCAACTTCTTTCTTAATGGTTGCGATCATTTTTTCTACTGCCTGACTAGTGAACTTACGTTCTGCCAGTGGAGGACGTTTGGAAACGTATCCTGCATGGGCGAATACAGCCTTAGGAAATCCCAGCGCTATAGCGCCTGCCAGCAAACTGCTGTTCCTGATAAAGTCTCTTCTTGCCACCATTTCTGTTATAAGTTTTCAATTACGATTTGCGCTTTTTGTGGAAATGCAAGTCAATAAACGTGAATAATGGGTGTAAAATAAAAAAATACGGGAATATTAAGTAATCTGTAATTTGTAAATTACATAGCAAAATTCCACGATACCACACTATTGTTAAACACCAAAGCAAAATGACTGATATTCCAGCGCATAAAATTCGAATAGTTACAGCAGCAGCACTCTTTGACGGCCATGATGCAGCGATCAATATCATGCGCAGGATCATGCAATCACAGGGGGCCGAAGTAATTCACCTGGGCCACAACCGCTCCGCTGCCGAAATTGTGGACTGTGCCATACAGGAAGATGCCCAGGGCATAGCCATCACCTCTTACCAGGGCGGGCATGTCGAATTCTTTAAATACATATATGACCTGCTGCACGAAAAAGGCTGCGGACATATTAAAATATTCGGCGGCGGCGGTGGTACCATTCTTCCCTCCGAAATAGAGGAATTGCATGCCTATGGCATCACACGCCTCTACTCTCCCGACGATGGCCGGCAAATGGGGCTGGAAGGCATGATCGCCGATGTAATCAGGCAATGCAACTTCGCGACTTTACAACAGCTAAATGGCGAACTAGCTCAACTACCGGAGCAAAACAATCACCTTATTGCTGCAGCGATCACTGCTGCCGAAAGTGATCAGTTGTCACTGCCAAAACCTGTAAAAGGCAGTATGGTACTGGGTATAACAGGTACTGGCGGTGCAGGCAAAAGTAGTGTGACCGACGAACTGGTACGTCGTTTTCTACACGCATTTACAGACAAAACCATTGCTGTTATATCAGTAGATCCTTCTAAAAAGAAGACGGGTGGCGCCTTGCTGGGAGATCGTATCCGCATGAATGCCATACATCACCCCAGGGCCTATATGCGCTCCCTGGCCACCCGCGATAGCGATAAGGCCATCAGTGCGCATATACAGGAAGCAATAGACATCTGCCGTCTGGCCCGTTTTGACCTCATTATTCTTGAAACTTCTGGTATCGGACAGAGTGATACGGCTATTATCGATCACTGCGATGTATCGCTCTATGTAATGACACCTGAATACGGTGCCGCCAGCCAGCTTGAAAAGATTAACATGCTGGATTATGCGGATGTGATTGCGATCAATAAATTCGATAAAGCCGGTGCACTCGATGCTTTGCAGGATGTAAAGCGGCAATACAAAAGAGCACACCAGCTGTGGAACGCAGCGGATAGTGATTTGCCTATCGTGGGTACGATCGCGTCACAGTTCAATGATGCAGGTATCAACCAGTTGTTTCAAAAACTGTTGACGGCATTGAAATTACCTGCTACTAAAGATGACGGTCATTCTCCTACAACACGCACACAGATCATCCCTCCTTCACGGGCACGCTACCTTGCAGAAATTGTGACTTCGCTGGAAGAATATGACAACTGGGTAAAAGAACAATGTACGATTGCCACTAAACTGTACCAGCTGAATGGTAGTATCGGTTTGCTGAAACAACCGCACTTACAACAACAATTGCAAAACATCGCAGATCAGTTGAAAAGAGAACTACATCCTGATTGTAGTCAGTTATTGGAAGAATGGCCTGCTTTACAACAACAATATAAGGGAGATCACTATTCATTCACGGTAAGAGAGAAGACAATCAACCTCCCACTCTTTACAGAAAGTCTTGCCGGTTTACGCATTCCCAGAATCAGTCTGCCTACTTACAAGGATTGGGGCGATCAGCTGCGCTGGTTACTCACTGAAAATATACCGGGGGCATTCCCTTATGCTGCAGGTGTATTTCCGATGAAGAGAGAAGGTGAAGATCCTACCCGCATGTTTGCAGGAGAAGGAGGACCGGAACGTACGAATAAAAGGTTCCATTATGTATCTGCAGGTCAGCCGGCAAGGCGCCTGAGTACCGCATTTGACAGTGTCACATTGTATGGGGAAGATCCGGGTTTCAGACCGGATATTTATGGCAAGGTGGGAAATTCAGGTGTGAGCATAGCAACAGTGGATGATGCGAAGAAACTTTATAGCGGCTTTGACCTGTGCGACCCCATGACGTCTGTATCTATGACTATAAATGGCCCCGCTCCCATCCTGCTGGCGTTTTTTATGAATGCGGCGATTGATCAGGAGTGTGAAAAGTATATGGCGAAACAAGGCATTCAGGAAGATGTGAAGAACGGACCAAAGTATGCCGGCGAACTGCCGGAAGGGAATAATGGATTGGGATTAAAACTACTGGGTATTTCCGGCGACAAGGTATTGCCTGCCGATGTATATGCCAATATAAAAGCAAAGGCGCTGAGTGCTGTGAGAGGCACCGTGCAGGCAGATATACTCAAAGAAGACCAGGCACAGAATACCTGTATCTTCTCTACTGAGTTTGCATTGAAGTTGATGGGCGATGTACAGCAGTATTTCATAGAGGAAAAGGTGAGGAATTTTTATGCAGTGAGTATATCTGGTTATCATATCGCGGAGGCTGGTGCGAATCCCATCACACAGCTGGCGTTTACGCTCGCGAATGGGTTTACATATGTGGAGTATTACCTGAGCAGGGGTATGAAGATCAACGATTTTGCACCGAACCTTTCGTTCTTCTTTAGTAATGGAATGGATCCGGAGTATGCGGTGATCGGGCGTGTGGCAAGGCGCATCTGGGCCAAGGCCATTAAATACAAGTATAAGGGAAATGATCGTTCACAAAAACTGAAGTATCATATACAAACGTCAGGACGGAGCCTGCATGCGCAGGAAATAGATTTCAATGATATCCGCACTACCCTGCAGGCGTTATATGCGATTTATGATAATTGTAATTCACTGCATACAAATGCATACGATGAAGCAATTACTACGCCTACTGAAGAGAGTGTGCGAAGAGCAATGGCGATACAGCTGATCATCAACAGAGAATTAGGGACTGCCAAAAATGAGAATCCCATACAGGGGTCTTTCTTCATTGAAGAGTTGACAGACCTGGTGGAAGAGGCAGTGATGGCGGAGTTCAACAGGATTACAGAGAGAGGCGGGGTATTGGGAGCGATGGAGCGGATGTACCAGCGGAATAAGATACAGGAAGAGAGTTTGCATTATGAATCGTTGAAGCATAGTGGCGCATATCCGATTATTGGGGTCAATACATTTTTGAATGCAAAGGGATCGCCTACGATCATTCCTTCGGAGGTGATCAGGAGTACGAAAGAGGAGAAGGATTTTCAGATACATACGTTGGAGGCTTTTCATCAGCGGCATGCATCGGAAAGTGTTGAAGCATTGAAAAAATTACAAGAGGTGGTTATTGAGAATGGGAATATTTTTTCTGAGTTGATGGAGACGGTGAAGTATTGCTCACTGGGACAGATCACTCATGCTTTGTATGAAGTGGGTGGGCAGTATAGAAGAAATATGTAATTATTTGTATTTGCCTTCGGCAAAAGATGCAAGGGGTTGTTTTTTAAGGAGGAAAGATGCGTCTTTATATGCAATTTAAAATTCCTCTTTTATTTCTCTTTCCTTTTGCCCCTTTCCACTAAAAAAATTCCCCTGCATAAATCCTTTTATGCAGGGGAAGTATCACACAAAATCAGCAATACACACTTGCCAGATTTCATTGACGTGGAATTATTAAATATTGTACGTGGAATCTACATAATAGCTTTAATAGCTTTCGTGGAATTCATAAAGGCTGGAATTTATAAAGGCCTTGTGGAATTTACAAAGACAAACTCTTGGAATTTATAAAGGCTTACGTGAAATTTATAAATGGCTTTAAACTAATTTTGGTCGTTTTTCACTTCGTTGATAGATTTCTTTAAGGAGCGCATAGGCCTGGTAAACATTCAACCTTTCACTTGTTCCTTATCAATCTACAATTTTTGTATCCGTCTTTCAGTTGCTTTCGTTTCGTTACACAATCTTAATTAATTTTTTGTTAATAAAAAACTTTTTGCTCATCTTTTTCTTAAAATTAATAGGTGCAGATAGTGCCAAAATACACTAAAACCTAATACAGTAAAGGAAATTTGCCATTTTAGAAATAGTTCAGAAAGTATTTTAAATTTACACGCCGATAGTAAAAATATATGTATACGAAAGAAATAGAAATCACTTTAGCGCAATTAGCGAAGCAACTGTTAGCTCAATTGCAAAAAAAAGAAAGCCCCTCCTCCATTGATGAAACTTTGGAAAACCTCCGTCGTGTCATACTCTACAATGACTGGCGCTATTATGTACAGAGCGATCCTGTGCTGAGCGATTTTGAATATGATCAGCTCTTTGCATGGTTGAAACAGCTGGAAACGGCTCATCCGGACCTTATAAGCCCGGACTCCCCCACCCAGCGCGTAGCCCTGGGGCTTAACAAAGCCTTTCCGACGGTACAGCACCTGGTACCCATGCTGAGCCTGGAAAACTCTTACAATGCCGATGACCTGCTGGACTGGGACCGCAAAGCCCGGGAAATCAGCGGCCTCACCGATATAGAATATTGCATAGAGCCCAAATTCGATGGTGCCAGTATATCATTAATATATGAAAACGATCGCCTGACCCGGGGCGCTACCCGGGGCGACGGTGTGGCAGGCGATGATATTACCACCAATATCCGCCAGATCCGCTCTATCCCCCTCACGGCCAACTTTTCGAAATTTGGTATCCATACCATCGAAATCCGTGGCGAGGTATTAATTAATAAGAGCACTTTCAAAGCCTTTAATGACCAGCGTGTTGCCGAAAACCTGCCGCCACTGGCCAATCCCCGTAATGCCGCCTCAGGTTCCCTCCGCATGGTAGACCCGAAGGAAGTGGCGAAACGGGGCCTGGAAGCCTTCCTTTACCACATGAGCTATCATACTATGGAAGACGGGCAGACTGAACCAAAGGAGATCCAAACCCATAGCAATACCCTGGATATGCTGACCCAACTGGGCTTTCGCTCTCCCGCTAAGGAGAAAAAGGTTGTAAAAGGCATTCAGGCAGTGATCGATTATGTGCTGGCTTTCGAAAATGAAAGGGATAACCTTCCATATGAAATAGATGGAATGGTAATAAAAGTAAATGATTACGAACTGCAGGATAAACTGGGTATGACTACCCACCACCCCCGCTGGGCCATGGCGTACAAGTTCAAAGCCCGCCAGGCCACCAGCAAACTGAGGGATGTGGAATTCCAGGTAGGTCGTACCGGTTCTATTACCCCTGTGGCCAAGATCGATCCTGTACCCATTGGTGGTGTTACAGTTGGTTCCATTTCATTATTTAATGAAGATGTAATCCGTGAAAAGGATTTGAAACTTGGTGATACCGTCCTGGTGGAAAGAGCCGGCGATGTGATCCCTTATATCGTAAAGTCAGTCGCTGACCTGCGGGATGGTTCTGAAAAGGAAATTGTATTCCCTAAAGAATGCCCGGTATGTAAAGAGCCACTTTTCAAACCGGAAGGTGAAAGCGTATGGCGTTGTATCAATATTAACTGCGAAGCGCAGGTGGTAGAAAGAATGATCCACTTCGTAAGCAAAGATGCGATGGACATCAAGAGTTTTGGGGAAAGCAATGTCCGTAAGTTTTACGGGCTGGAGCTGATGCGCGATATTCCGGGTATCTATACCATCGACTTTAGCAAACTGGAACAACTGGAAGGATTTGGAAAGAAATCACTCACTAACCTGCAAACAGCGATCGAAGCCTCCAAGACCCAGCCTTTGCACCGCCTGATCTTTGGTTTGGGTATCCGCTATGTGGGCGAAACCACCGCCAAGACACTGGCAAATGCCATCAGTTACCTGCCGGATTTCAAAGACTGGACAGAAGAACAATTGCTTGCGCTGGAAGATATAGGACCAAAAGTAGCTGGCAGTATCAAACAGTTCTTCGCTACGCCGGAAAACCTGGATATGCTGAAACACCTGGAAGAATTAGGGCTGAACCTGAAAAGCACCCGTTCAGATCATCCGGTGGGTGGTACATTCGACGGACAAACATTCCTCTTTACCGGTACGCTCAATAAGCTGAAACGTAGTGATGCAGAAGCCATGGTAGAACAGCAGGGTGGTAAGATCCTGAGTGGGGTATCCAGCAAGCTGAATTACCTTGTGGTAGGTGACGATGCAGGCAGTAAACTGGAAAAAGCGAAAAAGATCAATACAATACACATCCTGAGTGAGGATGAATTTTTAAACCTGATAAATCAGCAGCAGGGATGACGGATGAGTTTTATATGCAGCAGGCTATGCGTGAGGCCCGCAAAGCCTTTGATGAAGGAGAAGTACCTGTGGGGGCTATTGTCGTTCTCAATGATAAGATCATTGGGCGTGGCAGCAACCAGGTGGAGAAACTGAATGACTGTACTGCACATGCAGAAATGCTGGCGCTGACTGCGGCTTTCTATTTTTTAGGTAGCAAATACCTGATGGAAGCTACACTTTATGTAACGCTGGAACCCTGTCTGATGTGCGCGGGGGCGCTGTATTGGAGTAAGATCGGCCGCATTGTATATGCAGCAAAAGATGAAAAGAACAGTTACAGAAAATCTACCGGAGAGGCGAATCCTTTTCATCCCAAGACAAAGGTTGAACAAGGGCCCGGCGAGGCAGAAAGCCTGCAATTAGTAAAGACATTCTTTGCACAAAGAAGATAAAAATTAAAAGGCGAAAAGCGAAGGGCGCCCATGTATGAGCGCCCTTTGCTTTTCGCTTCTGGAATGGAGTCTCGCTACGCGAGACTCCATTCCAGACTATTGGTTATTTTACCTGGAGTTTATTCAACGCCATCAACTGCTTCATTGTCTGCTCCATCCCTTCAGAAGACCCATCCAGGAAAATCACATTACCCTTCGAATTCTCAGAGAAGTGCTTGATCGCCTCCGTCCACATAGAGAACAAGATCACAGACGTATCCAAATTCGCCTGCTGCATTTCCTTCGCCGCCATAGACATACCTTTTGCCACCTCTTCACGGAACAGCGCCACACCCATACCACGCAGCTGTGCTGCCTGACGTTCAGCTTCCGCTGCAATCTTGATCGCATTACCCTCAGCTTCCGCAGCTTTCGTCTTGGTGATCAGCAATGCCTGCCCCTCATTTTCAGCCGCAGCTTTCAGGTTATTAGACGCCACTACCTGCGCCATAGATTTCATAATCGCATCATCAAAAGTGATATCATTCATCTGCAGATCCTGCAGGTGATATCCCCATCCTTCCAGTGTCAGGTCAATCTGTTCTTTCACATGTTCTGTGATATCACGACGCAATCCCAATACCTCTGATTGCCTTTTAGTAGCCACAAATCCGCGGATAGAACCCTCAATGGTACGTACCAGCGCCTGCATAAAACTACGCTCGTCCAGGAACTTAAAAGCCACATTTTTGATGGTATTTTCCTCCTGATTCCATACGGAATACAGCAACATAGCTTTGAAGTAAACATTTGCCTGGTCAACAGTAATGGCCTGGAATTCCAGCTCTACCGAGCGATTCTGAATGGAAACACGTTTGAATACTTTTTCAACAAGGGGCACTTTGAAATTAAGTCCGGGGAACAAAATACGGTTATACTTTCCAAAGATCGTGGTCACCCCAATAGTACCTTGCTGTATGGTCACAAAACTTGAGAATACCACCAACAGGGCTAAAACAATTAAAATAATAGCGATTGTACCCATATATAGGAGATTTAGCAGTAAATATATAATAAAAGTCGACAATATGCTCATTGCCGACATACAAATACGCGCATACCGATGCCAGAGGCATCAGTGTGCGCGATGCTATTAATTTGGGAAATAATACGAGCTGAAAGATTAGAAAGGCATGCTGTGGGTTATCTTGATTGTGTGTCACATCAAAAACAGCGACAAACAATGGATGAAAGCCGAGCTAAATTACAACGAATGAAAGGGTAATAGCTTCAGGTTAAATCCTTTGTTTCTTTCTGAAATAAATATAGACGTCGTCTAGTTCTATCTGCTTAAGCTGGTACGCCAGCAATGTCTTTAGATCGTCAGTTTCATTTTTGATCTTTTTATATTGATCTTTCAATGACTCATAGCGGGCAACTATCTCTTCTGCAGTTGCAGAACCGTCCAGCTGCAAAACTTTTAATGCGCTTTCCTCGGTGATCATAGCAATAGGGGTATTACTAACTATCTTTTTCCTTTTTTAAAAAATGTCTTTCCTAACGTATCAAACTCTCCTTTGGTTAATAGGTTACTAAATTAATGGAGTTTGATTGTTATGCAAATACCCAAGGTTGGGTATTTTTTGCAAAACAAGCGCAGGCAAATTGCAGGAAATTTACTTAAATTACTGATACCCAACCTTTCTTGCCAGGGCTACTAATTCAGTAGTATTCCTAACTTTAAGTTTTAACCGGATATTTTTCCGGTGGGTTTCAACCGTATGTCGGCTCAGGTTGAGGGTGTCGGCTATTTCTTTATTGTTCAGGCCCCCGACGGCCAGTTTGAGGATTTCCTTTTCTCTTGCTGTGAGTTTGGCCAGCAGATCGTCGTTATGCCTGCGTAGCACCTCTCTCATCGCTTCGGCCAGCTGATCGTTTGTATCCATTGCCAGTGTCAGATCCAGAAAGGCGCAAATCACATCTTTTACCTTGCCATTTTCATCCCTTGTAAATGGCATCGCCAATCCTACCAGCCAGCACCAGTGCTCCGTATCCCGTTTACGAAATCGTAACACTCCGCCAAATACACTTTTGTTTTCCTGAAATGATTGCTGGGCAATAACCGCCAGATCAAAGTCCTCCGGGTGCATGATCGCTTTGAAAAAATCAAGCCCCATCCCACTCATCTCTTCCAGTGTATAACCCGTCACATCTTCCATATAGCGGTTACACCAGTTGACAGTCTTAATATCATTCTGATGAGTGTATAACATAGCGGGTACATGGTCCAATAAGGTTTCGAGCCACTTGATCCGTGTCTTCAATAGTTCATTTTCCTTTTGTAAGGCGTTGAGGGAGTAATTTTGGCCCATGTCCGAGTCTGTCAACATACTTTTAGTTTTATACGAACAACAGTAACCTCTACGTGTAAACGTAACCGGAATGCCGTACTAAAGTTGTTATAACACTTAACGTAAATATAAAATAAAAAAGCATATATCCAACCCTTTTGGTACGTGAATTGGGCAGTAATACCTATGTTTTGTTGATAACTACAGCGGAAGGAGTTAACGACCGCTTCCATCAGGGTGCCCAATTCGCCTGTGCCTTTTGATATTTACCATATTAGGCAGTAAATTTGGTACCAATTGATACACTCTTATTTTTTAACGCAATAAAAAAACATAAGTTATGGCATTTACACTTCCGAGCTTACCGTACGCTACCGACGCCCTGGAACCAAATATTGATAAGCAGACAATGGAAATTCACCATGGTAAGCACCATCAGGCATATGTTGATAACCTGAACAAAGCAATTGCCGGTACTGAAAATGAAAATAAATCCCTGGAAGAACTGGTTGCTATCGCTGGTACACTGAGCCCAGCGATCAGAAACAATGGCGGTGGTCACTGGAACCACAGCTTTTTCTGGACTATTCTTGGTCCTAATGCAGGTGGTGAGCCTACTGGCAAACTGGCTGATGCGATCAAGAGCACTTTCGGTTCTTTCGAAGAATTCAAAGAAAAATTCAATGCTGCCGGTACTACCCGCTTTGGTTCTGGTTGGGCCTGGTTGCTGATGAATGGTGGCAAACTGGAGATTTCTTCTACACCTAACCAGGATAATCCCCTGATGGATGTAGCTGAAGTAAAAGGTACACCAATCTTAGGTGTGGATGTATGGGAACATGCTTACTACCTGAAATATCAGAACCGTCGTCCTGATTATCTGAAGGCGTTCTGGAATGTTGTAAACTGGGATGCAGTTAGCAAACGTTACGAAGCTGCGCTTTAATTTTGAAATTTTAATATTTTGAAATTTTGAAATAGTCAAAAAAGAATGGCCACTGCGAAGCAATGGCCATTCTTTTTTGAGATTCTATCGTTATCGTAGGCGGCTTCGCAACCTACGATAACGATAAACGGCTATTATAGAAGGCAGCGAAGCAGCCTTCTATAATAGCCGTTTTATTTTAATATTCTTAAACCAGATCTCACTTCCGTGATCCTGCAAATCGATAAATCCATTTTTCGTAGCACCATACCCTTTAGCGTCCTTCCACTTTCCTTTCTCCTTTTCTGCTTTCCACTCCTTTGACCCGATTACATAATCTGCTGTCTTCTGCCCATTCAGCCAATGCTCCACATGACCATGATACACCACAATCCGGGCATGGTTCCACACACCTGCCGGCCGCGTTGCATTCACCAATGGCGCACTCATCGCATAATTACACCCCGTTAGTTGCCAGTCTTCCAACTTCTCAGGAAAGTTGTTCGCATCGATCAGCTGATATTCTGGTCCGCTCATAAAAGGAGCCGGATATTCTTCTGATGCTAAATAGATGATACCACTATTACCCTGCGGTGCAATCTTCCATTCCAAAAACAATTCAAAGTTTTCATATGTACTGTCAGAAGTCAGATCTGCACGGTTCGCTTTGAAATCCTTATCTCCCCTGCAATGCAACATACCGCTATCTGCGGACCATGCACCTCCTGTCTTGTGCTGGTAAAGATGCCAGCCACTCAGATCTTTTCCATTGAACATTAACTGCCATCCTTCTACCCGTTCTGTTTCACTCAGTATATTCATTGCCGTTGTATCAAAATATTCAGTCGTGGTATCTTTTCTGATCACAGTTACTGAATCATGTTGGCTGCTGCTATTGGTATTATTACATGCCAGCAGAATGATGATAATGAAAGGTAGGATGAGTTTCTTCATAAAATGAAAGCTATATGGCATAAAGAAAAATCGCTTTTGCTAAAGACAAAAGCGATTAAATTATCAATGCAGCAATTGCTGATACCGCTGGGAATCATGCAGCACTTTCACCGCCTCAGTCACTTCATTATCCGTTACCAGTGACTGTGCGATCCTACCCTTCTGCATATAATAGCGGTTAGAGATCTCTTCTTCCAGCAGGTGTTTGATCTCTGTTTTATTCTTCAGCAGATCCTGCTTTTTGTCGTGCTTCATCTTAGCCTGCAGGGCGTCGAATTCCTTAGACACGGCATCGTAATATTTCTCTTTACGGGCAGTAGCCTGGAAGTTTTCCAGTGCTTCTTCCGAACGGGTTTTATAACTATAATTCCTGCCATCCAGGTAATGCATAAAGTCGGTAAAGTCATCTTCATTCAGGGTGAAGGTACCTGCTGCTGCAATCTTAGGATGTGAATAGTAATACTGTGTAGCATAGTCAAAGATGTACTGTCTGCGCAGCAGGGTCACTGTTACCTGGCTGAGCAGCGTTGGATCTACTGCATCATCAGGCTCTATTCCTCCCCCATCACGTACCTTACGGCCATCAGCGGTATTGAATGATTTACGCAGGCTGTCCGGCACAGATTCAACTTCTCCATCATCATTACGGTGGGAGTAGTCAATCGCCTGAATACAGCGGCCACTGGGTGTATAATATTTGGCAGTTGTAACTTTCAGTTTTGCATTGTAGGGCAGCGGGCGGGTAGTTTGTACCAACCCTTTACCAAAAGAGCGCTGACCGATGATCACTCCACGATCCAGATCCTGCATAGCACCTGCTACGATTTCTGAAGCGGAAGCAGAGGAGCGGTTTGTCAAAACAGCCAGTGGGATCCTGGCGTCGATTGCGTTGCCTTCTGTTTTATAGTCGCGGTCCCAGTTCTTTACCTTTCCTTTTGTGCTTACAATCACCTTGTTCTTATCTACAAAGATGTTCGCCACGAGTACAGCTTCGTCCAGCAAGCCACCGGGGTTACCACGCAGGTCCAGGATCACGCCTTTCAGTGTCGGATGGTCCTTTTTCAGCAGGGTAAAGGCGTCGGATACGGCATCGCCGCTATTTTCAGTAAACTGTGTCATGCGGATATACCCTATATCATTACCTACTATACCTGAATAGCTTACAGGCTTTACATTGATCTCTTCGCGGGTGATGATCTTGGCCGTTTCTACGCCTGTGGAAGGGTTTTTAATCACCATTTTCAGGGTAGTGCCGGGTACGCCTTTCAGCATATGGCTGATGTCGTCCTGGTCCATATCCTGGGTAGATTTTCCATCCAGGGACAGGATCAGGTCACCGGTTTTCACACCGGCTTTGTCCATCGGACTGCCTTCGTAGATATCAGTCACTACGGTGCGAATGCTGTCGGTGATGACTGAGATACCTACACCACCGTATTTACCGGTGGCCATGAATTTAAGTTCATCCAGGTTTTCTTCAGGAATGAAGTCTGTATATGGATCGGTTTCTTCCAGGATGGCGTCTATACCTTTATGCATCAGTTTTTCCGGGGGCAGGTCGTCTACATAATAGGTATTCAGCTCCCGGTAGAAAGCTGCGAAGATGTCCAGATTCTTAGCGATCTCAAAGTATTTGTCTTTATCACTGTAAGCTTTGATACCGGTAGCACCTATGATAAGCAATACCAATATCACTACAATCCTCCTCTTTCTTTGAAAAAATGCACGCATAGGTAAAAGTTAATGTGAGCTAATTTATAAGCAATTGTAAGCTACAAGTTCTTTACGTATTTGAAAAGTTAAAATACGTGATAGCCAGACGATTGCCCGGCGGCTATATGGATTATATGCAGGGGACATTTTCCTGTTATGACCTGCATACAATGCTCAGGTTTATAAACGGTGCTGCCACACCTGTCGTTCAGGGTACCGGATCATGGCCGTGTCCACCCCATGGATGGCAGGACAAGATCCTTTTTACGGTAAGGTAACCGCCTTTTATAAGGCCGTGTTTTTTCAGAGCTTCTACGCCATATTGTGAGCAGGTGGGTGTATACCTGCACTTATTGCCCAGCAGCGGTGAAATGCCCCATTGGTAAATCCTGATTACCCAAATAAACGGATAAGTCAACAAGCTGAAGATCTTCATGATACAGCCAGCGCTTCCTTCGCCAGTTTCTTTAAAATTAGGGAAATTTTGTGTTGGAGGGTAGTAAAGGGAGCTATTTTCTTATCTGTATAGATGAAGAATACGGCCAGCTGACCGTTGGGCTGTTGTGCCCGTAGCTGTTCATACAGTTCACCTTTTTGCAGGCGATAGGCTTCCCGGGTCAGGCGTTTTACTCTGTTACGGTCCACAGCATGCGGAAAACGTTTTGTAGAGACGGTAAAACCGGCCTGAACGGGGTATGGGGCAATGGGAGTATCTACCGGCATATATACTACGCGGTATGGAAAAACAGAAAACGCTTTTCCTTCCCGAAAAAGCGTTTCAATGATTTTTCTGCTTTTTAACCTTTCTTCTTTTGTAAAAGAATAAGTTTTTATGGCAAGTCCGATTTATCTATCAAAAGCAATAACATTCTGTTCGATCAGGAACCAGCCTTAAAAGCTGCAGTTATGCCCAAAGGCTTATGCAGTTAAAGCTGATATTATTTCAGCTTACGCTCGTCAGAAACAGTTAATTTCTTACGTCCTTTAGCTCTGCGGGAAGCTAATACTTTACGGCCGTTAGCAGTTTCCATTCTCTTTCTAAAACCATGAACGCTCTTTCTGCGT
>Ga0316604_10001940_pt1 | contig 16999 bp, 13 predicted proteins | sample OWC_soil_day20_C_FD_207650 | JGI IMG/M metagenome (GOLD analysis project Ga0316604, IMG submission 207650) | Wetland soil microbial communities from Old Woman Creek delta, Ohio, United States - OWC_soil_day20_CT | ecosystem: Environmental > Terrestrial > Soil > Wetlands | place: USA: Ohio... | reverse complement strand
GCCTTCGGCGTCGATCAAGATCCACTTCTTCTCGATGTCCGCCGGCTTCGCCGTATAGGTCGTCATGGGCGTTACCGTCTTCCGTTTGGGCCGCCTGGAAGGGCGGCCGGTTCGTCTCCTCTTCCGTATCGTCACCGATACGAAAGGGCGGCTCCCGTTGCCGGGCGCCGCCGTCGCGCCTTCCAATATGGAAATGCCATCCGTTTGTCAAGCAGAGCGGACAGCATCCTATCCATATAAATCAATGCGTTATAGGATGAGGTATCATATTACCGCACGATTTTCATCGTCAGACCGAGCTGAGCAGCGCCTTGACGTCGGTAATGTCGGACGGCTTGCCGAAATCGATCACCCCTTCAGCCGGCGCGATGCGGCGGATGAGACCGGACAGCACCTTGCCGGCACCCACTTCCACGAACTTGTCGACGCCGGCACCGGCCATGGCCGATACACTCTCGCGCCAGCGAACCGTACCGGTCACCTGGGCGACGAGCTGCCGGCGAATGGCCTCTGGATCGGAGGTCGGCGCGGCGGTGACGTTAGCGAAGATCGGCACGATCGGCGCCGTGATGGTCGCCGCGGCCAGCGCCTCGGCCATCGCCTCAGCCGCCGGCTGCATCAGCCGGCAGTGGAACGGGGCGGAGACGTTGAGCAGCATGGCGCGCTTGGCACCCTTGCCCTTGGCGATGTCGAGGGCGCGAATGACGGCGAGCTTGGCACCCGACACCACCACCTGGCCGGGGGCGTTGTCGTTGGCCGCCTCGCAAACATCCCCCTGGGCGGCTTCCTTGGCAACGGCAATCGCCGTCTCAAAATCGAGGCCGAGCAGAGCCGCCATGGCGCCCTCGCCCACCGGCACGGCCTTCTGCATGGCATTGCCGCGCGCGCGCAGCAGGCGGGCGGCGTCGGTCACCGTCAGTGCGCCAGCGGCGGCCAGCGCTGAATATTCGCCGAGCGAGTGACCGGCGACGAAGGAGGCATGCCCCTTGATGGTGATGCCTTCGGCCTCAAGGGCACGAAGTGCGGCCAAGCTGACGGCCATCAGCGCCGGCTGGGTATTGGCGGTCAGCGTCAGCTGGTCCTCGGGACCGTTGAAGATGATGTCGGACAGCTTCTCGCCGAGAGCGTCGTCCACTTCCTCGAACACCGCCCGCGCGGCGGCATACTGGTCGGCGAGGGCCTTGCCCATGCCGATGGCCTGACTGCCCTGGCCGGGAAACACGAAGGCGTTGGTCATCTGTTGGTTTTCCTCACTGTCGTTCGGCGCGGACACGACCATCTGGCCGCGCAAGAGTCAAGGCCGCCCCGCCAAAATCCGGGGAAAAGCGGGGCTTACGGCCGGCGTGACAGCATCGATCCGACGGCCACCGCGAGCCAGCCGAGGATCAGCGCGATCCCGCCAGAGGGCGCCGCCATCGGGAACAAGTCCCTCGCCATCGTCGCCTTGAAGATCAGGTCGCCGGAGAACATGAGGCAGCCAGCGACGAACAGCAGTGCCGACAGAGCGCGCAACCGCTGGCCGTCGGCGTTGGCAAGCGTCAGCAACGCCGCCGCATGGAACAGCAGGACGCTTCCAGCGACATCGAGATTGGCGCCGGTGATGGCATGCGCCCCGACGGCCAGCGTCGCTATGCCGGCCGCTCCGGCAACTCCTGCGGACAGTCCGATCAGTCGATGAGCAGACATCGCGTTATCCTCTGGGCATGATCTTCTGGCTTCCCCGTCCTTCAGCTAATAACGGTGTCGTTCCGTGTCCACCCGTCAAAAAAGCGAAAGGCGGAGCCATGCTCATTCCGGTTACAGATCCGACCGATCCGCGCCTCGCACCGTTCATGAACGTTCGCGACCGTGATCTCCGGCAGGCTCACGGTGATGCCTTCATCGCCGAGGGCGAGAGCGTGCTCGCCGTCTTCCTGTCGGCGGGCTCCTGCTTCCGGCCGGAAGCTCTGCTGGTCGCTGCGAACCGCGTCGACACCGCGCTGGCGTTGGCGCCGCCGGATGACCTGCCGATCTTCATCGTCGAACAGAGCGTGATGGATGCGATCGTCGGCTTTCCGATCCACCGCGGCCTCATCGGCTTCGGCCGGCGCGGCGCGCGCCCTCTGCCCGCCACCCTTCTGTCGACTCATCCGCGCGTGGTGGTCGGCCTTGTCGGCATCGCCAACCACGACAACATGGGGGGAATCTTCCGCAACGCCGCCGCCTTCGGCGTCGGTGCGGTGCTGCTTGATGCGACCTCCTGCGATCCGCTTTATCGCAAGGCGATCAGGGTGTCGGTGGGTGGCGTTCTGAAGGTGCCATTCGCGCGGCTTGAATCGGGGCAAGGCGTCGCCGCCACGCTTTCCGCCTCGGGCTACAGAGTGCTGGCGCTGTCGCCCCGTGGGGCCATTCGGCTTGACGAGGTGCCAGCCGACCGGCCGGTGGCGTTGCTTTTGGGGACGGAAGGGCCGGGCCTGCCCGACGCCGAAATGGCCAGCGCCGAGACGGTGCGCATCGACATGGCGGGCGGATTCGACAGCCTCAACGTCGCCACCACCAGCGGCATCGCGCTCTACGAGCTGACGCGGCGGATATCGGCAACCATCGACTGAAGAGTCACGTCACTGCCCCGCGCCAACCTGCCACTTGGGGCATGCTGGCGCGGGGTAATGTGCATTCGACGGGAACCGAGGGTAAACCTGCCCTCACCCACCGGAGATCACGGTTGCCATGTCGCGCCAGGAGCGCGCCGCCGTCGGCTCGCCCAAGGCCCTCTCGCGAGCGTACAGGGCAGCCTCGCGCTTGGCGATATAGTCGCGGGTGATCGGGACCACGTCATTCCGATGGGTGAGCTGGAACTGGTAGACCACGACGTCGAGGAAGCGGAACGCCGCCTCGGACAGGACGAGGTAGCATTCCCACATACGACAGAAACGTTCGTCGTAGAGAGCGAGCGCCTTGTCGCGTCGGGCCATGAAGCGGGCACGCCATTCGCGAAGCGTGTCGGCATAGTGATGGCGCAGCACCTCGATGTCAGCCATCATCAAGCCGGACTTCTCGACAGCGGTCACCACCTCCGACAGGGCCGGAAGATGACCGCCCGGGAAGATGTATTTGGTGATCCAGCCGTTGGTCAGGCCCGGCGTCGACGTATGACCGATGGTGTGCAGCATCAGCACGCCGTCGTCGGCAAGAAGATCGGCGGCCTTGCTGAAAAAGGTATCATAGTTCTCAGGACCGACGTGCTCGAACATGCCGACGGAGATGATGCGGTCGAAGGTGCCGCGGGTGTTGCGGTAGTCCTGGAGCTCGAATTTGACGTGCTCATAGCCCTTGTCGGCGGCGCGCTTTCTGGCAATGGAGAGTTGCTCGTCGGAAAGGGTCACGCCCTTGACGCAACCGGCTTCGCCCACCTCGGCAAGATAAAGGCCGAGCCCGCCCCAGCCAGAGCCGATGTCGAGCACGCTCATGCCCGGGTCGATCATCAGCTTGGCGGCGAGGTGCCGGCACTTGGCGCGCTGCGCCTCTTCGAGAGTCATGCCCGGCGCGGCATAGTAGGCACAGGAATACTGTCGGTCGGCGTCCAGAAACAGATCGTAGAAAGCGGCGTTGAGATCATAGTGATGGACAACGTTACGGCGCGATCGCAGCAGCGTGTTGCGGCCGAACAGCAAGTGGCGGACCTTGCGCGCCATCAGGAACAGCTTCCGGCCGGTGAAGCTGCGCATGCCGACGCCGTGCTGGAGCAGGAGCTCGAGCAGCCCGTAGAGCGTGCCCTCGACGACGTCGAGGCGGCCGTCCATGTACAGTTCGCCGAGCCGCACTTCCGGGTCCCGGATCAGTTCGGCCGCGACCTTGCGGTCGGCGAAGCGGACCACAACGCGTTTGCCGTCGCCGTCGCCGAACGTCCAGCGCATTCCATTATAAAGCTCGACCTCGAGCGAACCGCGCGTCACCAGCTTGTTCAGCAGGCCGCGGAGAATGTTTTCCGCCCAGACCATGGCATGGTCCCCCACCTACGCTATCGCGGCGGCATCGGGTGTGCGGTCTTCAACAAGGCCGAAATCGTATACGTCCGATGGCGCCAACTGAAACTGCAACCGAGGCCGTAGAGGATCGTCGCAACGAAAACGAAGTCCGGTCCGGAGCCGTATCCGCCAGAAGCGGATGGCGGCCCCTGTCGGCGGCCCGTTCACAAATATGACCGAAATCCGAAAAGGTTCCAGAAAATTCCCGTCCCGCGCCCGGTGTCGCCGATCACGACTGCGCGATCCATCTACATGGCAGATCAATGATCGGCTCGCAGGAGATCGGCATTGCCGGCGCGTCTTGCCGTCTGCGCCGCTCCGGCAGTGTCACGCTTTCCGGCCAACCGGCTCCAAAAGAACCTTCTGCTCGGGAACCGGTAGCCCCCTCTCGATAAACAGCCGGATTACTCCGGCAGGCATGGCGCGGCAGGCACAATTGATCGCGTGCCCGGTATGCCAGGTCATGCGTTGTTCGGGAGTCGGGTTCTTGGGCATGGGGTTAGCCTCATGCCACTGGCGATTGAGTCTGCTCACGGTCGACCTCCCGGTCCGTCCATCTCCTGCCTTGTGAAATCATCAGCAGACAGGAAACGTCAGCAGCCGCGCGCATCGGGAATCGGACGTAGCCGCTCAAATGCGGAACGGCCCCCGTTTCCGGGGGCCGTCCTTCATGTCGTCAGAGCCTAAGGCTTACCGAACCTCGGTCAGTCCTTGAGCGTCCAGACAGCCGGCGAACGCTCGAGGCGAGCGATCAGCAGCTGGCGCTCCAGCTCCATTTCCTTGGGCAGGCGGTCACCGAACTTGGCGAAGTGCGACACCTGGTCCTCGGCCTCGGCCAGACCCTTGTCCTTCTCGACCTTGACGATCTCGTCGTACTTGGCCTTCGGGAAGTCGACGCCTTCCATGTTCAGGTCCGAGTAGCGCGGAACGAGACCATAGGGGCTCTCGACAGCGGCGGCCCGGCCCTTGACACGGCCGACGATCCACTCGAGGGCGCGCATGTTCTCGCCGTAGCCCGGCCACATGAACTTGCCGTTCTCGTCCTTGCGGAACCAGTTGACGCGGAAGATGCCCGGAGCGGCCGGCAGCTTGCGGCCGATGTTCAGCCAGTGCGCCCAATAGTCGCCCATGTTGTAGCCGCAGAACGGCAGCATGGCGAACGGATCGCGGCGCATGGCAGCCTGACCGACGGCAGCGGCGGTCGCTTCCGAACCCATGGTGGCGGCAAGATAGACGCCGTGGGCCCAGGAGAAGGACTGCATGACCAGCGGGAAAGCCTTGGAGACGCGACCGCCGACCATGAAGGCATCGATCGGCACGCCGGCAGGATCTTCCCAGGCGGCGTCGATCGACGGTACCTGCGAGGCGGGAGCGGTGAAGCGGCTGTTCGGATGGGCAGCAGCGCGGCCACAATCCGGGGTCCAGTCCTGACCGGTCCAGTCGATGAGGTGCGCCGGCTTCTCGCCGTCGAGACCTTCCCACCACACGTCACCATCGTCGGTCAGACCAACGTTGGTGAAGATGCAGTTGGCCTTGAGAGTGGCGAGGGCGTTCGGGTTCGACACGGCATTGGTGCCGGGGGCGACGCCGAACAGGCCGTTCTCGGGGTTGATGGCGCGCAGAACGCCGTTGGCGTCCGGCTTGATCCAGGCGATGTCGTCACCGATGGTGGTGACTTCCCAGCCCTTGTAGGCGGCCGGCGGGATCAGCATGGCGAAGTTGGTCTTGCCGCAAGCCGACGGGAAGGCGGCGGCGACGTAGGCCTTCTCGCCCTTGGGGTTCTTGACGCCGAGGATGAGCATGTGCTCGGCCAGCCAGCCCTCGTCGCGGGCCATGACCGACGCGATGCGCAGCGCCAGACACTTCTTGCCGAGCAGGGCGTTGCCGCCGTAACCCGAGCCGTAAGACATGATCTCGCGGGTGTCGGGGAAATGGACGATGTACTTGGTGTCGTTGCAGGGCCAGGCGACGTCCTTCTGGCCGGCGGCAAGCGGGGCACCGACAGAGTGGATGCACGGCACGAAATCGGCGTTGCCGAGCACGTCAAGCACCTTCTGGCCCATGCGGGTCATGATGCGCATGTGGACGGCGACGTAGGCGCTATCGGAGATCTCGACGCCGATCTGGGCGATCTTCGAGCCGAGCGGTCCCATGGAGAAGGGGATCACGTACATCGTACGGCCCTTCATGCAGCCCTTGAACAGGCCGGCCATGGTGGCGCGCATCTCGGCCGGATCGGCCCAGTTGTTGGTCGGACCGGCTTCATCCTTCGTCTTCGAGCAGATGTAGGTGCGGTCTTCGACGCGAGCGACGTCCGACGGATTGGAACGGGCGAGGAAGCTATTCGGGCGCTTCGCGGGGTTCAGACGGGTGAAGGTACCGCCGTCAACCAGCTCCTGGCAGAGACGATCATATTCTTCCTGCGAACCATCGCACCAGTAGATGCGGTCCGGGGTCGTCAGCTTGGCAACTTCTTCGACCCAGGCAATCAGCTTGGCATTCTTGGTAGGAGCTTGTGACATCAGCTTTCTCCGATGGACATATCGCCGCCCGTTCCGGTCTCATTTGTGAGAGAGGACTTATGAGACGAAGCGCCGACAAGGGTGGATAAAGGTTCGCAGCCTGAACAAAGAGGCTTCTGCCTTGGTGTCTACACCATAAAAGAGCATCGCCGGGAACCTCGCGGCCCCATCAGACAACCCCATGACAGTCGACTCTCCTACCAGTCTCTCCAACGCCCGGCACCCATAACCGAGCGGCCCGGACTAGCGTTCCTGAAAAAGACAATACCGACTGAAGTATGAGGGATCAATCGTTGTAAGACCGTACGGAGCGCAGGATGAGCAACCGGAAATTCAGGAACATAATGAGAACACGCTGGCACCCGAAGGACCGTCAACCACGCATTTCGGCTAATTTCTGCGCTTTTTCCTGCCTTGAACGATCCGGTTACGAATTTCGCCCAAAGTTCTACGTGCCACTACGTATCGAATACGCAGTTTGTAGTAGTTATCGCGAAAATGCAATCCAACAGGCTCCGTCAAAGGGCAATTCCTTGCTCTAAATCCCCGTATCGACGGCATTCAATCGATTATGATTCCCATACCAAGTCGACGTCCGACGCGGTCAGCCAAATCGGGGCTTGCCCGTCGCAATGGCGAGATCAACACGCCGACCGATATCGATGGCATCGAGAAAGGCCTCGTCGTGGCTAACAACCAGAAGTGATCCGTCATAGGCTCGAAGGCCGGCTTCGACGGTTTCGATCGACTCGACGTCGAGATGGTTGGTCGGTTCGTCGAGGATCAGAAGCTGGGGCAGTCGGGCGCGGCCGAGTACGCAGGCAAGACCGGCCCTCAGTCGCTCACCGCCCGACAAGCTGTCGACCGTCCTGAGTGCGGCGTCGGCCCGGAACTTGAACCGGGCAAGGCTGGCCCGGCAGGCCTCCTCGCTGGAGTCGGGGTCGAGGCGACGGTAGTTGTCGCGGATGGTCAAGGCCGCGTCGAGAAGCGAGACCCGCTGGTCGAGGAAAGCAAAGTCGACGCGCCGGTCGACCGCCCCGGACAGCGGCGCGAGATCGCCGGTGATCGCCCTCAGCAGCGTCGTCTTGCCCGATCCGTTGGGACCGGCGATGGCGATGCGCTCCGGTCCCCTCACCTCAAGCGACAGGTCGCGAACGAGCGCTTGGCCGTCGTGACCGACCGTAATCCGGTCAAGCCTCAGAACAAGGCGGTCGGCGACAAGGCCGGACGATGGCAGGCTGACCGAGAACGGCACGAGGATCTCAAGCTTGCGGCGCGCGTCATCGACAGCCGAATGCGCGGACGTCACGCGGCGCTCGGCAAGGCGGGCGTCGGCGGCGCGCGTCTCCTCGGCCTTCCGTTCGAGGCCACCGGCCATGATTTTGGGCATGTCACCCTTTGCCGCCTTGCGCGCCCCTGCCCCTGCCCGCCGCGCCTGCCTTTCCGCTTGCGCCTGTGCGGTCCGCCGCTCGTCGCCGAGCTGCCGTTCGGCGTCATCGAGATCATGGCGAGCGGCGGCAAGCTCGATCGCCTTGCGCGCCCGATAGGCGCTCCAGCCGCCGCCATAGCGATTGGCGCCCAGAGACGTCAGCTCGACGATGCCGTCCATGGCTTCCAGCAGTTGGCGATCGTGGCTGATCACCACCGCCCCGCCGCGCCAATTGCCCAGCAGGTCGCTCACCGCCCGGCGGCCGTCGTGGTCGAGGTTGTTGGTCGGTTCGTCGAGCAGCAGCACATCCGGTTCGCCGAAGGTCAGTGCCGCCAGCGCCGCCCGTGTCATCTGTCCTCCCGACAACGTAACCAGCGGCGTGTCCGGTTGGGCGGCGAGGTCGAGTCGGGCGAGCGACGCCTCCATACGCGACGGTAGCGTCCAGTCGGCCTCGGCCAGTTCGGACAGGCTCGCCTCGCCGGCCTCGGCGCGTTCGAGCAGAGCGAGCGCCCCTCGCACGCCATAGAGGTCGGCGACGGTCATTTCGGGCGGCGGGGCCACGATTTGCCGCAGCACGGCGAGATGGCCGCTGACGGTGATCGTGCCGGAGCGCGGCGACAATTCACCGGCGATCAACCGCAGCAGAGTCGACTTGCCGACGCCGTTGCGGCCGACGAGGCCGGTGCGCTCGGCACCGAAGGCGATATTCAGATTGTCGAAGAGAAGACGGCCGTCAGGCGTAGAATAGCTGAGACCGGAAAGCGTGATGGAAGCGGGCATGAATGCGAATCCTGATGGCAGGGAAAACAAGGTCTGCGATCAGGCTGTCATTCATCGCGGCAAATCCGTCTGGGCCGGGCGTGGTTGCCGGGGCAGCTGGCATATAGGCCCGTGGCCAGACGGGCGCAAGAGGATTCCGGCAAGACCGGCCTCTCTGGCGCGCTCCATCCACCGGGGCCGCTTACCCTCTGCTCTGTTCGAGATGGCGTTTGAGTGCCTCGACGAACAGCCTCGCCTTTGGCGGGACCAGTCGCGCCGTCGGGTAGACGGCCCAGATGCCGAGCGTCTCCGGCTCGGCGTCATCAAGCAGCAGCGGGACGAGCCGCCCCGCGGCGACATCGTCGGCGGCATTCCACTCGGCCAGTAGCGCCAAGCCCAATCCCCGGAGACAGGCTTCGTGCAGCGCCTCGATCGAATTGCTTGAGCAACGGCCCGATACGCGCAATCGCCGACTCCGCTCGCCGACGACGAAGGTCCAATGTGTGGTGCCGGAGAGCAGCAGGCACTGATGTCCGTCGAGATCGCTGAGCCGGCGTGGCGTGCCCGTCGTGGTAAGATAGTCCGGCGACGCATAGAGCCGGCGGGGATTGGCGGCAAGGCGGCGGGCGACCAGGGTGCTGTCACGAAGTGGAGCGATGCGGATGGCAACGTCGACACCGGCCGCCACGATGTCGACCACAGCGTCGGTGAGCAGCAAGTCGACGCGAAGATCGGGGTTGGCGGCAAGAAAGGCCGGCAGCATGGCGCTCAGCACCTTGCGCCCAAAAGGCTCGGACGCGGTGATGCGCAAAAGGCCGGCGACACCGGTGGCTGACGGCCGGACGGCGGCGCGGGCGCTGGCCGCATCCTCAATGATCGCCTCGGCATAAGGCAGGAAGGCCTCGCCCTCGACGGTCAGCGCCAGCGCCCGCGTCGTCCGGTGAACCAGACGGACGCCCAGTTCGGCTTCAAGGGCGGCGAGCCGACGCGAGGCGGCCATTGGCGCCAGGCCGAGCTTGCGGGCGGCGGCTGCAAGGCTACCTACCCGGGTCGCCTCGATGAAAACAGCAACGCAATCCACGTCCATTCGATCGATTTCCGTTATGCGGGCCTATCGGTCGATCGCACTATACGCAATCCCGTTACGGTTTGTACCATCCGGGCAACTTACCTCTCGTACGAGTGCCAAGCGGCGCGGAGCCTGACATGACCTCTTCACCATCGATCGACACCAAGGCGCCCGGCCTCTCTCGCGGCCTGACCCTGGCGATGGCCGCCGCCGCCGGCCTCGCCGTCGCCAACATCTACTACAATCAGCCATTGCTCGGGGTGATGCAGCGGGACCTCCAGAGCCCGCTCGCGCCCTATATTCCGACTGCCACGCAGCTCGGCTACGCCGCCGGCCTGTTCGTCCTGGTGCCGCTCGGCGACATCCTGGAACGGCGAGCGCTGATTGTCGGCCAGTTCCTGCTGCTGGCGGTGGCGCTGGCGGCAACGGCGATGGCACCGGACGCAATGACTGTGTTGGCCGCCTCCTTCGCGGTCGGCCTCGCCGCCACGGTCGCCCAGCAAGTGGTGCCGCTTGCCGCCCACCTTGCCGCGCCGGAACGGCGGGGAGCCACGGTGGGTACGGTGATGGCCGGCCTGTTCGCCGGCATCCTGCTCAGTCGCACGGTCGCCGGCTTCGTCGGCGAACACACAAGCTGGCGCGCCATGTTCTGGCTTGGCGTTCCCTTCGCCGTCGGCACCGCGCTGTGGATGGGCCTGCGCTTGCCGAGGAGTCACCCCGGCGGCGGCCTCGGCTATGGCCGGCTGATGGTCTCGCTCGTCCATCTTTTCCGCGAATTGGCTGCGCTGCGCCTGGCAGCGGCCACGCAGGCGCTGCTCTTCGCCGCCTTCTCGGCCTTCTGGACCGTACTTGCCCTGCGCCTTGAAGATCCGCGCTTCGGCCTCGGCGCCGATGTCGCCGGCCTGTTTGGCGTCGTCGGCCTGATCGGCATCCTGGCAGCACCGCTGGCCGGCCATATTGCCGACCGACGCGGACCGCACGGAGTGATCGCCCTCGGCGCCGGCCTGACGCTCGCCGCCTGGGTCGTCTTCGGCCTGTGGGCATCGATTGCCGGCCTCGTCGTCGGCGTCATCTTGCTCGATTTCGCCGTGCAGAGCGCCCTGATTTCCAACCAGCACATCATCTACGCATTGCGCCCTGAAGCGCGCGCCCGCATCAACACGCTATTCATGGGGCTGATGTTTCTCGGCGGCGCGGCCGGCTCTGCTCTTGCCGGAGCGAGCTGGTCCCATGGTGGCTGGTCCGCCGTCGCATTGCTCGGCGCAGCCTTCGGCCTTGCCGCCACGGGGCTGCAGGTCGGCAGCCTCGTTCACCGCAAGGCTGGGTGAGACGTCCGCCTCAAAGCCGGGAGACGCCGCGCCGGCGCAACAGGTCGATCACTCGCTCGGGCACCCGGAAACAGGGGATGCCGAGGCGCTGTTGGTCCATGATCAACTCCAGCACCCTGAAATGACCGGGGGTACTGTCGGGAGGCGGCTGGAGACGAAACGCCTGGACCGCCGGCAGGCTGACGTAGGTCTTGCGGTAGACGTAATGGGCGAAGAAGCGCCGTCGCATTGGCGCGTCGCGATCGATGATGACGAGTTCGCTCCCCGAAAGGAGAACCAGAAGACCGGTGGTGACACGCCGTCGGTTTTGCGCGTTGCGGCAGGATTTCCCCGGTGGTTCGAAGTGAATCGGCAACATGAAATGGCCGCCATGACGCTCCTCGGCCAGTATTGCATTAAAGAAGAAGTCTTCGAACTCCTCGGCATCCTTGGTAAAGGTCGAGCCGAATTCGTCTGGCTCTATCAGGTGTTGACGGACGAAGGCGATAATGCGGGTCACAAGATCAACCGAGACCGAATTGTAGGGTACTGTCAGCGCGTCGCCTTCCTTCAGCAGCAGCGAGAACTCGGCGTGCAGCAGGTTGCTCAGCATCCGGACGGCGGCCACATCGTCCCAAACGACCTGGCGGCTGATAAAGCCATCGATGCCATCCGCCGCGGTGAGCAAGGTGAAGCCATCGGCGTCCAGCGCAAAGACCGAGCCGTAGAGATCAGCGCCTGGATAGGCGTCGCGCCGGTCAACGGAGCGCGGGATCTTGATCAGGTGGTCAGCATCCTTCAGGCCGTCGTAGGCCTGCCGGAACCGGCGGGGCATTTCGATCGCCGACCCAACCGGCAGCAGCCACGGTCCGAAGGCATCATACTCCCGGAGATCCTCTGGATCGGTGTCTGCCCGGTTCCAGGCCGAGCGTAGCGGCAAACGTCTTCTGAACTGCCCGAACACCATAGTCCTCCACTCGTTGCAAGCGTGCGGTACCGCGCCAACACCGCCCTCCCCGGCGGCCTGCACCGCAGACGTCCGGCGTCATCGCCACTCTGCCCGGCACTTTCGTGCAGGAGCGACGCTTCAGCCCCACGCGGCATCGCGTCAACGGCGACCGGAAGACGGGTACAGGAGGCCGCGGAAACTCATGTCGGCTCTTCGGTGTCGGTGGCGCTGACGATGCCTGTCGTTCAACTTCAGACTGTCCAATTTTGGCAGTCTACCACCGAACGCCGCCGGCTTCGAAGGTCCATCTGAACCGTCGACGCGCAAAGGGCAGAGACACCAGCCGACACGGACGATACCGTGTTCCGCCAACGTTTCAAATCAACGAAAGTCGCCCCCATCCGAAGGCCCGGCCCAAAACGCGATAGAAAGGGGTGTGCGTGATGCGCCGTTTCAGCGCGAAAGCGCTCTAAACAAGCCTTCTATGCCTTGAAAAACCAGCGATATCTACGTACAAACCCAAGGTGAGCTTGCATCCGACCCCGGAATGGGCCTAGACCTTAGTCGTATCGTTTTCGTTGGCGTCGCCAAAGAACGCCGCGTTTTCAAAGGCACAGCATCAGGAGACCGCCCGCCCTCTCAGACGAGCCCTTGGACTTAAGTCGACGTTGCGTCTATTGCTCAACAAATTGTCCTGTGCTACCCCATGGAAACGCTTCCATAACATGTTTGCCCACATGCGCCCGACCATCAAGGACATAGCAGAGAGAGCTGGAGTCGGCCTCGGCACTGTTTCACGGGTGCTGAACGACCACCCCCGCGTGTCCGCAACGACCCGGGAAAAAGTCATGGGCGCGGTGCAAGAACTCAATTATGTGCCCAGCCTGGCGGCGCGTGGCCTCTCGCTTGGCAAGACGCAAAGCATTGCAGTCATTGCGCCTTTCTTTACGCGTTCGGTCTTCGTGGAACGGCTGCACGGCATTGAGGAGACGACGTCCGCCAGCGGTTACGACGTCGTCATCTATAATGTCGACGCCGCTCAGAAGCGTGACCGCTACTTCCGCACCGTGCCCGACCCCCGCCGGGTCGATGGCGTCATCGTCGTTTCCCTGCCGCCCCTGCCAGCCGACGTCGTCCGCTTCCAGCGTTCGTCCGTTCCAATTGTCTTCGTCGACGTTGGCAACCCGATTTGCGAGCCATTCGACCGTATCGTTATCAACGATGTCGAGGGCGGCCAGAAGGCCACGCAACACCTTATCGATCTCGGCCACCGCCGCATCGGCTATATCGGCGACATCCCGCAGGCCGGTTTCAACTTCACCGCGGGCGAGGATCGTTTCGAGGGCTACCGTCGCGCGCTGGTGAACTCAGGCATCGAGGTCCGTCCGGACTATCACCTTGACGGTCGCTTCGGCCGCGACGTGGCGCGGGGTCTTGCCCATCAGCTGTTGGGTCTTTCCGAACGCCCCACGGCGATCTTCGCCTCCAATGATACCCAGGCCGTGGGCGTGCTCGAGGCGGCCCACGATCTCGGTCTCACTGTTCCCGATGACCTGTCGGTGGTCGGCTATGACGACATCGAAATGACTGATTTCCTGGGGCTGACGACCGTCCGCCAGCTCCTTTTCGAATCCGGGCGCCGCAGCGTCGAAGCCCTTCTCAGGCGAATAGGAGAGCCTGAGAGTGCACCGGTCTGCGATTCACTGCCCGTCGAGCTCATCGTGCGTCGGACAACTGCTCCGCCACGCTGATGACGCCGCCGCTTTCCGTCGAGGGGGAGGCGTCAAGATCGCGCACGGTGCGCGATTGTTCTTTAGGAAGACCCGATTTGGGAGGTTTGCATGAAACTGAACTCACTTAACGCCTGTCTGATGGCATCGGCTGTCGCCGCTTTCGCCGTCGTTACGGCCGCCGCCGCGGCGGACAATTCCCCCTCAGAGCTGGCCGACGCTTTCGCCGGCAAGTTCAAGGGCACCAAGGTTACCGCCTTCGGTCCGTTCACTGCCGGTGACGAAGTTCGCTTCAACGACACCGTCAAGGCTTTCGAGGAAGCCACCGGCATCGACATCCAGTATGAGGGCTCGAAGCAGTTCGAGGCGACGATCGCCACGCGTTCCGACGCTGGCAACCCGCCCGACATCGCCGACTTCCCGCAGCCCGGCCTGCTCGCCAATTTTGCCAAGGCCGGCAAGCTGGTCGACCTCACGTCCAACAAGGACTACTTCCTGCAGCAGTACATCCCGAGCTGGGTGGACATGGCGACCAAGGAAGGCAGGGACGGCAAGCCGGGTCTTTACGGCGTGTGGGAGCGCGTCAACGTCAAGAGCCTGGTGTGGTATCCGAAGAAGGCCTTCGACGCGGCCGGCTACAAGGTTCCGACGACCTGGACCGAGTTCCAGGCTCTGCAGGACCAGATCGTTGCCGACGGCGACACGCCGTGGTGCGTAGGCATCGAGTCCGGTGCCGCCACGGGTTGGCCGGCGACCGACTGGCTCGAGGAGTTCATGCTGCGCACGACCTCGCTCGAGAACTATGACGCCTGGACCGAAGGCAAGCTGCCCTTCGCCTCGCCCGAGGTGAAGAAGGCCGCCGAGACCCTCGGCAAGATCTGGCTCGACGAGAAGTACGTCTACGGCGGCCGCAAGGGCATCGTGTCGACCAGCTTCGGCGACTCGCCGGTCAACATGTTCTCCGACCCGCCGAAGTGCTGGCTGCACAAGCAGGGTAACTTCATCACCGCCTTCTTCCCCGAGAAGGCCAAGGCCGGTGTTGATTACTCCTTCTTCTACCTGCCGGGCATCGACGACGCCTACGGCAAGCCGGTTCTCGTCGGCGGCGACATCTGGGGCGCCTTCAACGACCGTCCGGAAGTCAAGGCCGTCATGCAGTACTTCGCCAAGGCCGAGCATCTGAAGTCCTGGCTCGCCGTCGGCGGCGCCATTGCGCCGCAGAAGGACGCCGATCTCGCCTGGTACGTGAATGAGGTCGACAAGGGCGTTGCCGCCATCCTGGCCGGCGCCACCGCCGTCCGCTTCGACGGTTCGGACCTGATGCCGGGTGAAGTCGGCGCCGGTTCGTTCTGGAAGCAGATGACCGCCTGGGTGTCCGGCACTGCCGATCTCGACACGGCCCTCAAGGACATCGACGCCTCGTGGCCGAAGAAGTAAGTCCTCGACTTAATCCGACTGGTCAACGAGGTTGACTTTCGGTTAAGACTGACAACAAGCGAGCCCCCGCTTTCAGACAAGTGGGGGCCGCGACCTGAAAAGGCGGGACGGAATCTGATGATGCTTGAAGCAAGCGTCTTCCTCCAGACCAGCCTTTTTTGTGGATTCACAGGGTGGAACGATGGTTTCAGCCCTGCGCGGCCCCGGTCTTTGTGTCGGGTGCCTGGCCTGAATCCACCAATCGGGTCGACCCCGGGCCGAAAAGCTCTGGCTGGATCGTCCGATTTTTCAAACGCCGCTGTGCATAAGGATGAGCCGGCCGTCACGGGGTCGCGCTCCGGGGGACAGACATGACGCTTCTCAATCCCGACGCGGACGAGCACTCCGCCGAACTTGCGCGCGCCCGCCGACGGCGAAACCGCGCACTCCTCACCCTCATCGGCGGCATCGCTGCGGCGATCGTGCTGTTCGAGGGCTTCTTCATGCTGCGCGACAGCCAGGCGCCGAAGCTGGTGGTGGCGCTGTTCGCCATGATATGGGGCGGCGGCGGCATGGCGATCCTCTACCTGATCGCCAACCAGTTGGTGGAGTTCACGTCGTCGCAGTGGCAACGGCGCCTTACGCCGATCGTCTTCGTCTTTCCGGCCATCGCCTTCGTCGTCTACTTCCTCGCCCTGCCGGCCGTGCGGACCTTCATCGCCAGCCTGTTCGACCGCGACGGCTCCAACTTCGTCGGGCTCGCCAACTACATCACGGTGTTCACCGAGCCGTTCATGCTGACCACCTTCCGCAACAACGTGCTGTGGATCGTGTTCGGCGCCAGCTTTACCATCATATTTGGCCTCCTCGTGGCCGCGCTGGCCGACCGCAGCAAGTTCGAGAACCTCGCCAAGGCCATCATCTTCATGCCGATGGCCATCTCGCTGGTCGGTGCCGGTGTCATCTGGAAGTTCATCTACGCCGTCCGCGACCCCAGCGACGTGCAGATCGGCCTGCTCAATGCCATCGTCGTCGCCCTCGGCGGCGAGCCGCAGGCCTGGATCGCCATGCTGCAGCCATGGAACAACCTGTTCCTGATCGTCATCGTCGTGTGGATGCAGACCGGCTACGCCATGGTGCTGTTCTCGGCGGCCATCAAGTCGGTGTCGACCGACATCATCGAGGCTGCCCGCGTCGATGGCGCCGGCGAGTTCAAGATTTTCTTCTCGATCATTATCCCGTCGATCATGGGCACCATCGTCACGGTGTCGGCCACCGTCATCATCTTCACGCTGAAGATCTTCGACGTGGTCCTGGTGATGACCGGCGGCCAGTATGGCACGGACGTGATCGCCACCCAGTTCTACAACCAGTATTTCGTCAACCGTAACTTCGGCCTCGGCTCGGCGATTGCCATCGTCCTGCTGCTGACCGTCATTCCGGTGATGGTCTACAATCTGCGCCAGTTCAACAAGAGGGAGGCCCTGTGATGGCCAAGTCAAAGGGCAATCCCTTCCCGCGCCTCTTCGTCAACGTCACGCTGATCGTCGTCTGCCTGCTGTGGCTGATCCCGACGCTCGGCCTGTTCGTCTCGTCCTTCCGTCCGCGTGACGAGATCATGTCGTCGGGCTGGTGGTCCGTCCTGCCGCACCGCGTCTGGGTGACCACCGAGCAATTCACGCCCGACCCATCCATCGACCGCGCCGGTGTCATGACCTTCGAGGGAGCCACCGGCACCTTCGAACAGCTTCGCCAGGGTATAGAATCACCCGATGGCAAGCGCGTCGTCTGGATCGGCAACAGACGCGCCG
>Ga0316604_10001938_pt1 | contig 17002 bp, 16 predicted proteins | sample OWC_soil_day20_C_FD_207650 | JGI IMG/M metagenome (GOLD analysis project Ga0316604, IMG submission 207650) | Wetland soil microbial communities from Old Woman Creek delta, Ohio, United States - OWC_soil_day20_CT | ecosystem: Environmental > Terrestrial > Soil > Wetlands | place: USA: Ohio... | reverse complement strand
AACGAAGTCGCGCCGATGATAGTGCATACTACGTGTGCGAAAGTAGGTCACCGCCAGGCTCCCCATTCACAAAGCCCTCATTGCGTAAGCAGCGAGGGCTTTGTGTCGTCTACGCTTCAGAAAGAACAGACCAGGCAGAACCGCGGGGCCACCAGCAATCAGTCCAGCGCTTCGCGCAAACCTCTCAAATAGCCGCTGCAGAAGGCTGCGGTCGTCGGACCGTCGGGAACGTAGGCGAAGGGCTCGACGCCGATCGCGCCGCGATAGCCATGGCGCTGTAGTGCCGCGAGAATCGGCGCGAATTTCATTTCGCCCTGGCCTGGCCCGCGCCGGTTCGGGTCGTTGACCTGAATGTGTCCGATCAGTCCAGTCGGCAGCCAGCGATCGATGAGCGCATCGACCGGTTCGTTTTCACCGAGACCGGCGGCACTGCAGTCGATCATCGTGCGCAGATTGGGGTGGCCGATACTACGAACCAGCGCGGCGGCCTGTGCAATCGTATTGATGAGCGGCGTCTCGTGCGCCGACAGCGGCTCGAGGCAGTACGTCATGCCGTTGCCGGCGGCCGCTTCGGCGACGCTGGCCAGGGCTTCGCGCAGACGGCCGAGCGCGATCTCTAGCGTCTCGCCAGCGGCAATCTGGCGCTGCTTCGGCGATCCGTGCACCAGAACGCTGCCGCCGAGTTCGGCGCACAGGCCGGTCAAGCGGCGCATCACGCCTAGCGTCCGCGCGCGCAGCGCGTCATCTGGGTCGGTCAGCGACAGCCCTTCGGGTTTGACCAGCAGCCAGTGCAGTCCGGTGACGCTCAGTCCAAAGGACTCGACGGTGGCCCTGATTCGCGCCGCTTCGCGCGCAGTGATCTGCTCAGGCGTGTCGCTCAGCGTGAATGGGGCGATTTCCAGCCCCTGATAGCCCAGCATCGCAGCGACCTCACACTGCCGCTCGAACGGCATTCCGGCGAGGACTTCATTGCACAGAGAAAATCGCATCGTTAAGCACCCAGAAAAATTTATCCTTGAAGGCTCATTCAACACGGAGAACACGGAGAAAACCAAATGTTCTGGATAGAGCGATGGCTTACACAAAGGTTGAGTCACGTTTTCTTCTCTGTGCCCTCTGTGTTCTCCGTGTTGAAAGCGTTTAGGTTTATAACGTCAGTTTGACGGGCAGACCGCTCTCGGCCGATTCGTAGAGTGCGCGCACCAGCACCACGGTATTGCGCGCCTGGGCTCCGTCGATCAGCAGCGGCGTTCCATCGCGCAGCGAGCGCACCATGTCTTCGATCTGCTGCTGGTGTCCGGAAAAATCGATCTGGTCCGGCGCGCCGGCGCCAGATCCGGACGACGCGTTGTCCGGCGAAGCGAGCAGTGCAGCGTCGCCGGGGGGGGGGGCGCGGAAGTCCCAGCGAACGATGCGTTCGTCCTCGATCGCTGCGCTGCCGAATTCGCCGCAGATCTCGATTCGCCGCTCCCAGCCCGGATAAGCGGCGGTGGTCGCCTCGATCGTTCCGAGCGCGCCGCTGCCAAAACGCAGCGTCGCGCAGGCGGTGTCTTCGGCCTCGATCCCCAGATGCACGCGGCGCGTCTTGAAGGCGAAGATCTCCTGCGGCATTCCGGCGAGCCACTGCAGCAGGTCGATGGCGTGGATCGCCTGATTGATCAGCGCACCGCCGCCGTCGATCTTGAGCGTCCCCTTCCAGCCGCTGTAATAGGCCGCCGAGCGGTGCCACTTGATGTACGCGCTGCACAGGCTGAGCCGCCCGAAACGCCCGGAATCGAGCGCTTCCTTGAGCGCGCGCGCGCCGCGCGACAGGCGGGCCTGGAAGATGGCGGCGACTTTGACATTGGCCTCGCGTGCCGCATCAAGTAGCGCATCGACGCGTTCGACGGTGATTTCCAATGGTTTTTCGACGATCAACTGCTTGCCGGCGCGGATCGCCTGCAGCGCCGGCTCAAGATGCGCGCCGCTCGGCGTCGTGATGCAGACGACGTCAATGTCGGGGTTGGCGAAAAAATCTTCGGCCGAATCGGTGTAGAACGGCACGTCGTTCTTGTCCGCGAAGTCGCGCGCGCGACCCGGCGCGCTGTCGAGCGCACCGACCAGGCGGACGTGGTGCGTCGCGCTCAGCGCCCTGATCGCCTTGGCGTGATAGTTGGCGATCATTCCGGTGCCGACGATGCCGAAGCCGATGGTCTGGGTCATGGGGCAATCCTTTCAGCCTGCTGCTGGGCCTCGAGCGCCAGTTCGCAGACCTTGAAGCAGTGCTCATGCGTCATTGCACTTTGCGTGCGGTCGAAAACGTCGCGCCAAAGATCGGTGTAGTAGGGCAAGGGCGCTGACGAACAGTCGATGTAGCGGCTGCCCTCGTGGTTGACCACGAACAAATGATCGCCTCCCGGCCGTCCGCAAATATCGATGTATTTGCGCAGCTCGATATAACCGTCGCAGCCGAGGATCGTCAATCGTCCGTCGCCCCAGGTATCGAGGCCATCGGGGGTGAACCAGTCGACGCGGATGTAGGCGCTGGCCGCACCGCGCGCGAGCAGGATTTCGCCGAAGTCCTCGAGGCCGGGATCGTCGGGGTGTCCCAGGTTGCCGACGCGCGAGGTGACGATGGTCGCATCCTTGACGTCGGCGAAGTGCAGGAACTGGTCGATCTGGTGCGAGGCGAGGTCGGCGAGGATGCCGCCGTAGGCCCGCGAGTCAAAGAACCATGGCGGGCGTAGCGCGCGATTAAGGCGGTGCGGGCCGAGCCCGACGGTTTGCAGGACCTTGCCGATGGCGCCGCTGCGAACGAGTTCGGTGGCGACGGTCACCGCCCGCACCTCGAAGCGTTCAGTGAAATTGACCGTGAAGATGCGGCCGGTTTCACGCTGAACGCGGCGCACCTCGTTGAGTTGGGCGAGCGTCGTCATTCCCGGCTTGTCGACCATCACATCCTTGCCGTGGCGCATCGACTCGATCGCGACCTCGGCGCGCTGGCAGGGAATCGCCGCCGAGACGATGAGCTGGATGCTTCGATCGTCGAGCAGCTGGCGCCGGTCGGCAACGCGTGGAATTTCCGGAAAGCGTTTGACAAAGCCATCGAGTGTGCGCACCTCGTCGTGCGTCCAGTAGCCAACGCACTGCGCTCCGATCGCCAGCAGGCTGGCGACCTGATCGTAGATGTGGCGGTGATCGATGCCGATCACGGCAAAACGCAATTGCGGATAGTCGTTCATTGTCGGGACCTGAAGTGACGAGTAGCGCGGCTACTCCTTGAGTTCATCATGCGCCAGCAGCTTTCTGAGCCAGCCGAAGGCATTAAGCTGCGAGAGCGCCATCAGGATGATGGCGCTGGCGAAAATCAGGCTGATCGGCCGCGTAAAGAACGGTGAAGGGTCGCCCGACGTTAGAATCAGCGCGCGGCGCAGGCTGTTGTCGGCCATCGGCCCGAGAATGATGCCGAGCAGGAACGGCGCCGCCGGATACGACATGCCGCGCAGCAGCAAGCCGATCACGCCGAAGACAAACACCAGGTAGATGTCGAAAATGCTGTTGCTGATGACAAAGGCGCCGACCGTGCACAGCACGTAAACGATGGGCATCAGGATCGTGCTCGTGACGCTCAGGATTCTCACCGTGGCCTTGGAGACGATGAGCGCCAGAAAGACCATGGTGATCGCGCTCATCGCCATGTAAACGCTGATGTCGACGACGAAGCCTGGCGTCTCGCTCATCAGCAAAGGGCCTGGGCGCAGCCCATGAAGCCACAGGGCCGCCAGCAATACCGCAGCGGGAGCACTGCCCGGAACAGCGAGCGAGAGCACCGGAATGATCGCGCCACCGATGCAGGAGTTGTTTCCGGCTTCAGCGGCGACGACGCCTTCGTAGGCGCCCTTGCCGAATATTTCAGGGGTCTTGCTCGATTTTTTCTCGGCCCAGTAGGAGAGCCAGCCGGCGACGTCTTCGCCGACGCCGGGAATGATGCCGATGGACACACCGATCAGCGACGAGCGGAGCATGTTGAGCTTGTTCTTCAACAGGATGGCAAAGCCTTTTTTCATCTCGAGCGAGGTGGTTTTGACCTGCGCGCGCGCGGTGCTGGAAACCAGTCCGTAGAGAATTTCGGGAAAGCCGAACAGGCCGATCATCACCGGAATCAACGGGATGCCCGACATCAGATCGATCACGCCAAACGAAAAGCGCGGGTAGGCATTCATTCCATCCATGCCGATCTGCGAGACGATCAGCCCGAGAATCCCGGATATCCAGCCTTTCAGCGGGTCGGTTCCGGCGGTCAATTGGCCGCAGATCATCACGCCGAACAAGGCCAGCAGGAAGAACTCGAAGGCGCCGAACTTGAGCGCGAGAACGGCGAGCGGCGGCGTCAGCAGCAGTACGCAGAGCGTTCCGGTGAGCGTTCCGACGCACGATGACATGGTCGCCACGAAAATCCCCAAGCCGCCCTCGCCGCGCTGGCCGATCGGAAAGCCATCGACGGCGGTCGCCGCTGACGCCGGCGTTCCGGGAATATTCATCAGGATCGCCGACTGGCAGCCGCCCGAGATCGCGCCGATATAGACGGCGATCAGAGAAAGGATCGCCACCTCATTCGAGAGCTTGTAAGTGAGGCCAGTGAGCAGCGCGACGGCCATCGTCGCGGTCAGCCCGGGGAGCATGCCGACAACCAGACCGAAGAAAACCGAAACCACCATCGTGAACAAGCTTGCCGGCTGAATGACAAAGTGCAGCACGCCGAGAAAATATTGCGAATCCATGAAAAAGGCCCCTTGTTATGGCAGCGGCACGTGGAAGATCATCTGAAAAATGCCGTAGATCGATCCGACGACGAGCGCGGTGATCAACAGGTTCTTGACCAGCGAAGTCGCCCTGAGAATCGCCATGAGCAGGATCATGAAGATCGACGTCGACATCCAGAACGGCAGGCGCGGCGCCAGCAGGAAGGTATAGAGCGCCAGGATCAGCGCGCCGAGCATCATTTCGCGCGCCATCAGGGATTTTCCGAAAGCGTTGAACCACGACACAAATCCGGCCAGGTGCTGTCTGACGCTGCCGCTACGAATACTGCGTCGCAGCAGCATGGCGCTGGTGAGCAGCAACAACAGCGCGAGGACCATCGGCAGCATGCCGGGCGAGGCGTAAAGCGCGCCGCCGACATCGATGCCCATGCGGTAACTGTCGACGATCATTACCAGCGACAGGATCATCAGGCCGATGCTGGTGACAAAATCAAAATGCGTTTGCTTGTCCACGGACCCACTCCTTGCTGAAAAATCCGCCGAGCAGCGATCGAAGTAGTCGATCGCTGCTCGGCGCTAAGTCCTACTTGAGCCTGGGGATGGCGAATTTATCGGGCGAGATCTTGGCAGTGCCGCCGTCGAAGAGCGTCCAGGAAACGATAGACGCCAGCTTTGCGACGTGTGCCTGAGCTTCGTCTCCACTGAGCGCGAGGACGACCGATCCCTTCTCCGCAGCAAATTTCTTGACGGTGTCGCTCTTGACGGCGACCTTGAAGGCGTCGTCGATCGCCTGCACGACGTTGGCCGGCGTGTCTTTCGGCACCATGATGCCGAACGACTCGCCCATCGGCAGGTAGGGCTTGATCTCCGGGACCGACGCGGTGATCGGCGGAATGTCGGCGGCGCCCGAGAGCTTGAACGGCTGATCCATCAACACCGCCAGCGCGTTCATTTTTCCGGCGCGGATGTGGTCGACCATCTCCATCAACAGTTGCGGAACGACGTCGACTTCGCCCGACAGTCCGCCGATGATCGCTGGCGCTCCGCCCTGATAGGCGATGTGCTTGTAAGCGAGCTTGGTCCCGAGTTTGAGGACTTCGGCGCCCATGTAGCCGCCGCTGCCGACGCCGGCGGTGCCGAAGGTGACTTCGCCGGGTTTGGCCTTGAGCGCGGCCAACAGGTCGGCCATCGTCTTGAACTTGGCGCCGTCGCCGCCCTTGCTGACGATGGCGTTGGGCGAGTAGGTGGCGATCCAGATATGCCAGTCCTTGTAGGTTTTGTCGCCGAGTCCCATCACCGGGTACGAGGCAAAAGCCAGCAGGCCGTTGGCGGCGATGGTGTAGCCGTTGTGCGGTTTGTTCCAGACGCCGAGCGTGCCGATCGATCCGGCGGCGCCCGGCTGGTTGATCACCGAAATCGTCGTCTTGAGCGCCCGGCCCATTTCTTCGGCGATGGCGCGGGTGGTCAGGTCGGTGCCGCCTCCGGGCGGATACGGGACGACGATCGAGATGTCCTGCGTCGGCCATTTGGACGCGCTCTGCGCGCTGCTCAGCGTCGGCCAGGTCGCCGCCAGACCGAGGACGATGACTGCAGGAATACGCCAACTAATCTTCTTGCTCATTATTGACACCTCCACAAGTGAAAATCGTGCGTTTGAACTACGGGACCTGCGAATAGACGAGAACCGATTGGCCTTGCTTGACTATGCAGCGGAAGAGCTCGCTGTCCGGTGGGCAATCCGGCGTTTTGATCGAGCTGAGCAACAGTTTGGCCGAGGCCACGGCCATTTGGTGTTCCGGGCGCTCGACACAGGTCAACTGCGGCAGCAGCACGCCCGCCCATTCGGGCGTGCCGATCATCACCAGCGAAATGTCCTGCGGCCAGCGAACGCCGTGGTCCTGGAAATGCAGCAGCGCGCCCTTGGCGGTTTCGTGGTGGCCGAGCACCGCCGCGCTGACGCCAGAAGCCATCAGCTGGGCGCCCATCCGCCGCCCGGCGTCGGCCGAGAGTTCGTCGGTCAGTACCCGCTCGTGCTCGGCCGGTACGCCGTATTCGCGCAACGCGGCCTGATAGCCATCGACGCGCTCGCGAACGTTGGGGATCGGCGAGTCCCAGCCGGAAAAAGCGATACGCCGGTGCCCGGCTTCGAGCAAATGCCGCGTTGCCAAATAACCGGACTGGAAATTGTCGTGGCCGACGAAATTGTGCGCCATCGACGAATCAGGAAAGGATCGCTCGAGAATCACATAAGGAATTCGGTGACGGCGCAGCAGCTGGGTGTTTTCTTCCTGCGACAGTGCCGGACAGAGGATGCAACCGTCGATCCGCTGCGCCACTAGTCGTTCGAGGATGATGTGTTCTTGTTCCGGGTCCTCGTCGCTGTTGCACAGCGTGACAACATAGCCTTCCTGGCGAGCAATCGAGACGATTTCGACGCACATGCGGGTGAAGAAGCTGTTGCCGAACTGGGCGACGACAATGGCCAGGATTCCGCGGCGTTTCCCCTTGATGCTGCTGGCCGCGGCGTTCTTGACGTAGCCGATTTCGGCCGCCGCGTGCAGAACGCGCTCGCGAAGTTCGGGCCGCAGATAGCGCTCAGCATCGCTGAAAACATACGAAACGGTGGCAATCGAGGTCCCGGCTTTCTTTGCCACGTCCTTGATCGTCACCGCCTTTCGCGCTTTTGCCGGGACCGTCATGTTCTCCAACTCTCGTTGTGGAAACGTTTACACAGCGAGTATTCCGAGTTGCATTTTTCCTGTCAATATGTAAATAAGATAGGTAAATAACACTTCGCTCAGTACCTGCCCGGCCTTTTTTGCGGCGCTGAGTAAATGAACAGCGATCTGACGGAACTATAAAAAAACCGGCGCGACGTCAAGTCGCACCGGCCTGTTGTAAAAGCACTAGTCTAATGCGACGCAGTGCTGATCTCAGCGAGCCGAGCTTCGGCGAGACGCTTCTCGATGCGTTTATGGTTGAAGACCGAGGCGATCATGAAAGCCACGCCGAGGACCATCAGGCTGACAGCAATCGGGCGGCTGAAGAGGATGTGCCAATCGCCGCCGGAGACGACCATCGAGCGCCGCAAGTTGGCTTCTGCCATCGGCCCGAGAATCAGCGCCAGCAGGATTGGCGAAAGCGGGTAGTCATAACGCTGCATGAGATAGCCAATGACGCCGAAGCCGATCGTCAGATAGACGTCAAAAACGTTTTGCCGCATGGCATAGGAGCCGCAAAGCGACAGCACGAAAATGATCGGAATAAGAATCTCTTTCTGGATGCCGATGACTTTGGCAAAGAAGCGCACGCCAAAGGCACCGACGACCAGCATAGCGACGTTGGCGACGATCATCGCCGCGAAAACGTTATAGACGATGTCCATATGCTCTTTGTAGAGCAGCGGCCCGGGTTGCAGTCCCTGAACGATGAAAGCACCGAGCAGTACCGCCGTTACCGCATCGCCGGGAACGCCGAGCGACAGCAATGGGATCATGGCGCCGCCGGAACACGCGTTGTTCGCCGATTCGGTCGCCGCGACGCCTTCGATGAGGCCGGTGCCGAATTTTTCCGGATGTTTCGATGAACGTTTGGCTTCGGCGTACGACACAAAGGCGGCAATATCGCCGCCAGCGCCGGGGATGGCGCCGACGATGGTGCCGATCGTGCTTGATTTGAGGATATTCGGTGCCGAGGTTTTGATGTCGGCCAAACTCGGAAAATACTGTCCAATTTTTGCTTTGATTTTCTCCGTCACGCCCATCTTTTCGATATTCGAGAAAAGCTCGGCGACGGCGAAGAGACCGATCAGGGTCGGGATGAACGACGGCCCCTCCATCAGATCGATCACCCCAAAGGTGAAGCGCGGATAGCCGGAGATCGGGTCCATTCCGATGGTCGACAGTACCAGGCCGAAAAGTCCGGCCATTACGCCCTTGATGATCGATGTGCCGGAAATCGAAATGATGACCGATAGGCCGAAAAGCGCCAGTGCGAAGTACTCGACGTAGCTGAATTCAAGCGCAACGCCCGCGACGTAGGGCGACAGGAAGGTCATCACCAATGCGCCGAACATGCCGCCGCTAAACGATGCGAAGAGCGCCATGGCCAGCGCGCGGCCGGCTTCGCCGCGTTGTCCCATCGGATAGCCCTCGAGCACCGTTGCCGCCGCCGCCGGCGTACCCGGCGTGCGAATCAGAATCGCCGAAATCGACCCACCGTACATCCCTCCGCAGTAGATGCCGAGCAGCATTCCCAGGCTTTCAACCGGCGGCCGTCCGAAGGTGAATGGAACCAGCAGCGCGACGCCCATGGTTGCGGTGAGTCCTGGCAACGCGCCGATCGTGATACCGCCGGTGACGCCGATAAAAATCGCCAGCAACACGTGCCAATCGAGCATGACGTTGCCGAAACTGTGATAAAGAAGTGTGAAGTCGAAATTCATTTTTTACATCCAGAAGGTGCTGCGATCTAAATCAGATCTTCGAGGATGCCCATCGGCATCGAGAGCATGAGCAACTTGGCGAAGAGCAGCCAGACGACAAACGTCGTTGCCAACGAGACCGCGGCAATTTGCAGCGGACCACGTTTGCCGAGCAAGATCATGATGCCTGCGACCAGAAAGACGGTTACGATCGGGTAGCCAAGTGGGCCAAGCAACACCGCGTAGGCGACGATGGCGAGCAGAGAAATAAGTGCCCGCTGAATGCCTTTGTCCTTGAAGCTGATCGCTTCTGCTTGGCCCTTGGCACGTCCGAGCAGCGCATAAACGATCAGGATCAGACTGAAAAAAATCAGGCCGATGGCCAGAACATCTGGAAAATAGCTCGGCCCGATTTTCATGATCAGATCGGCCGGCATTTTTGAACCCTCGTAGAGGACGTAGGCGCCCAGCGCAATTCCTGAGCTGCCACCGATGAGGTCCGCAGTTTTCATTATTCCCTCTGAATGATGCTTTGGTTATAAATATTGTCGGGGCAAGCTTATAAAAAGAGGCAAGCCGTCAAACAGCTTGCCTCTTGGTGCCGACTATTGCGACGGACTACTTTTTGGCCAAACCAATGCTCTTCATTACGGCCTCGACGTCCTTGTAGTTCTGGTCAAGGAACTTGGTGAAGTCGGCACTGTCCTGGTACGCCAGATTAAGCGAAGCCTTGGCGGCCAATTCTTTGAACGCCGGTGCATCCATCGCCTTTTTGAAGGCGTCGGTCAGCTTGGCCTTGATCGCAGGCGGAACTCCCTTGGGTAGCCCGAGCCCACGCCAGGTGTAGAACTCGACATTGACGCCCTGCTCTTTGAAAGTTGGCACATCGGGGAAAATTTTGTCGCGCTCGGCGGACATCACACCGAGAATCTTGAGGTTGCCGGCTTGCACCTGACCGCGAACTTCAGCCACCGAAACGGCGACCGCAGTGAGGTGACCGCCGACCAAAGACGTCACCGCCGGAGCGGCGCCGTCGAACGGGACGTGCTTGACCTTGATCCCGGTCTTGTCGGCGACCAAGCCGGCAGCGATGTGCCAAACCGAACCAGGCGCCGAGTTACCGATGGTGATTTCGTCGGGGTGCGCCTTGGCATAGTCGAGGAAGCCCCGCACGGTGTTGTACGGCGCGTCCTTTCGCACAGTCAGCGCGGCCGGATCCGAGTTGATGCGCATCATCGGATCGAAATTCTTCCAGGTGAATGGCACCAGGCCTTGCGGTGGCAGCGAATTGAGCTCGAAAGTAATCATGCCGACGGTATAGCCGTCGGGCCGGGCGGCACGAATGGCGTTGTGGCCAATGGCGCCGGCACCGCCGGTTTGATTGACGACAGTGATGCTCTGGCCGAGAAATTTTTCAGCTTCCTTGGACAGGGCGCGAAGAAGAACGTCGGTACCGCCACCGGGCGCCCACGGGCAAATCACGGTCACTGGCTTCTCTGGGAAGGCGGCCATTGCCGGAGCGGCGAATGCGCTGGCGACCATCGCCACGATACCAACAAGCATTGCTCTGCGTTTCATGGGTCTAACTCCTCTTTGTTGACGCTGTTTTTGAATGGGGTGCTCCGTGGCAACCGGCTGGGACGAGTCTGTTTGTTCGCTCCACTACCCCGCGCACGGTTCTCACTCTATGTCGTGAAAAATGGATCGTCAATCCATTTTTCATTGCGCTGAGAATAGCGTCGGGATGTCGCGCTACTTGCTGATCGGCTCGTTGCGTCCGGAAAACCTGTCGCTCATGCGCAGCGCGGCGTCCGAAAACTCGCCAAGCGGCTTCTCGACGCAGTAACGGTCGACGAAGTTCTCGACCGTTCCACTCGACATCGACGACACCTGCTGGCCCTGGTTGGCATAGTTGTGTCCGGTCAGCACGCCGCGTATCCAGGCCAGGTAGATTTTTCTTTGCTCACCATCGTCTTTCGATTTGACCCACGCGCGGCACGACGTGTCGTCAAAGCCGACGATTTTTACCGGAGCGGCAATGGCGCCGGTGGCGATCAAGGCCGCAAGCAGTAACAGCATTCTCTTCGACATGGATCTTTCCTGCGCAATAAACCCGACGATGCCTTGATTCTCGCCTTTATCGCCGGTGTCGTCCAGGAAAGAGATTCGGCTGCGTTCACGGGTACAATTCAGGCCGTCAATAGTGTTCCACTAGCTCAGGCCCAAGTTCATGATCGGTCATCTTTACGTTGTCGCCGCCCCGTCGGGCGCAGGAAAAACGACGCTGGTCCGTCTGCTGTTCGAGAAAGATCCTGGAATTCGCGTTTCCATTTCGACCACCACGCGGGCGCCGCGCCCTGGCGAAGAGGACGGCCGCGAATACCATTTCGTCGACGTTCAGAGTTTTCTCGAAATGGTCAGTCGCGGCGAGTTTCTCGAGTGGGCCGAGGTCCATGGCAACTACTATGGGACTTCGAAGCGCTGGATCGAAGCGCAGATGAGCGCGGGCAACGATGTGCTGCTGGAGATCGACTGGCAGGGCGCGCAGCAGGTGCGCAAATCTTTCCCGGAAGCGGTTGGGATCTTCATCCTGCCGCCTTCGCTCGAGGCGCTCAAGCAAAGGCTGTCGGGTCGGGGTACCGACTCTGCCGAGATCATCGCCCGCCGAATTGCCGCGGCGCGAGACGAGATGCGGCATGTGGATGAATTCGACTATGTTATCATCAACGATGATCTGCAACAGGCGCTCGGCAATCTGATGTGCGTGGTCAGCGCCTCGCGACTTCAGTATAAAACCCAGCGTCAGCGACACGCGGCGTTGTTCGCGACACTACTTTAGGACGAGAAACATGGCACGAGTCACCGTAGAGGACTGCACGCAGTTCATTCCAAACCGTTTCCAGATGACGCTCGCGGCGACTTATCGCGCGCGGCAGATCACCTCTGGTGCCACCCCTATGGTCGATGCCGACCGCGACAAGCCAACCGTGATTGCGTTGCGCGAACTGGCGCTGGGCATGTACGGTCTGGAAGTTCTCAACCGCGGTCACGCCTGACCGACCGCGGCAGGTACGTGGTGCTTCATCGTGAGTCCAGACACCGCCAACTCTGCCAGCGACTTTGCCCCTCCGTCGGATAAGACCGTCTACCAGAACGAGGATCCGGCCTACCGGGTCTTTGTCGATACCCTAAGCTATCTCGACCCCGACGAAATAGCGCTGATCGTCGAGGCGTATCGCTTCAGCGAGCAGGCGCACCAGGGGCAGCAGCGCCTCTCGGGCGAACCGTATATCACCCATCCGCTGGCGGTGGCCGGCGCGCTCGCCGAATGGCGAATGGACGCGCAGGCGATCGTCGCCGCGCTGCTCCATGACGTCATGGAGGATACCGCGGTCTCCAAAGCCGAGATCACGGCGCGTTTTGGCAAGCAGGTCGCCGACCTGGTCGACGGGCTGTCAAAACTCGAAAAGATAGAATTTCAGTCGTATCAGGACGCGCAGGCGGAGAACTTCCGCAAGATGCTGATGGCCATGGCGCGCGACCTGCGCATTGTGCTCATCAAACTCGCCGATCGCCTGCACAACCTGCAGACAATGGCGCATGTCCGGCCTGACAAACGCCGGCGCGTCGCACGTGAGACGCTCGAAATCTACGTGCCGATCGCCACCCGGCTCGGGCTCAACAATATTTCGCGGCAACTGCAGGATCTTTCCTTCAAGCAGATCTATCCGCTGCGTTTTCGCGTGCTGACGCGGGCGATCAAGGCGGTGCGCGGCAACCGGCGCGAGCTGCTGGGCAAGATCCTCGACGGCATCCGCAGCAAGCTGGCCGAGGCGAACATCGAAGCCGGGGTGTTCGGCCGCGAAAAGAGCCTCTATTCGATCTACCGCAAGATGGTCGACAAGCACCTCAGCTTCTCCCAAGTGCTTGACATCTACGGCTTCCGCATCATCGTCAAAGATATTCCGAGCTGCTATTTGGCGCTCGGTGCACTGCATTCGCGCTACAAGCCGGTTCCCGGAAAATTCAAGGATTACATCGCGATCCCCAAGGGCAATGGCTATCAGTCCTTGCACACGACGCTGATCGGCCCCTACGGTACGCCGATCGAAATTCAGATTCGCACGCAGAGCATGCACCATCTGGCCGAAGAGGGAATCGCCTCGCACTGGCTCTACAAGGATAGCGAGGAATCGGGTGCCAACCTGCAGGTCAAGATGCACAAATGGTTGCAGTCGCTGCTTGAACTGCAAAGCTCGGCAGGCGATTCGTCTGAATTTCTCGAGCACGTCAAGGTCGACCTCTTCCCCGACGAAGTCTATGTGTTTACGCCCAAGGGAAAGATTCTGGCGCTGCCGCGCGGCGCGACGGTGATCGACTTCGCCTACGCCGTGCACACCGACATCGGGCATCGCTGCGTCGCCGCGCGAATCGACCACGAACTGATCCCGCTGTCCGCCGAACTGGCCAACGGCAACCAGGTCGACATCATCACCGCGCCGCATGCCAGTCCGAATCCGGCCTGGCTGACCTATGTCAAGACCGGCCGCGCACGCAGCAAGATCCGCCAGTTTCTCAAGGCCATCCAGCAGGACGGATCGAGTGCGCTCGGCGAAAGCATGCTCAATCAGGAGTTGCAGACGCTCGGCGTGACCCCCTCGGCGATCCCTGTTGCCGTTTGGGATCAAGTGATTCGCGACTCGGGAAAAAAATCGCGCCGCGAACTGTTTTCCGATATCGGCCTGGGCCGCAGCCTGGCCGGCGTTCTGGCCCATCGCCTGGCGGCCCAGGACGAAGTGCCGCAGACCGACCCCGCTGTTTCCAAGCCCTTGGTGATCCGCGGCAGCGAGGGCGTGGTCATTCAACTGGCGCCGTGCTGCAAGCCGATTCCCGGCGATCCGATCATCGGCCTGCTGCGCAAGGGGCAGGGCTTGCGCATCCATACCCATGCCTGTCAGACAGCCCGAAAATCGCGCAGCAGCGAGCCGCAGAACTGGATTCACGTTGAATGGGAGCCGGCTCCCGGACAACTCTTCGATGTGCGCATCCGGGTCACCGCCAAGAACGTTCGTGGCGTGCTCGGACGCGTCGCGACGGGAATTTCGCAGGCCGGCGTCAACATCGAGCATGTCAGCATGGACGAGAAAACGCTCGGCTTGTACACCGAGTTGCACTTTCTCGTCCAGGTTTCAGGCCGTCCGCAACTGGCCTTATTGATGCGTGGGCTGCGCCGTATTTCCGACGTTGTGCGTATCGTTCGTGAACAGGAGTAGTTTTGAAAGTCATGATTTTCGGCGCCGGTGTCGTTGGCGTCAGTAGCGCGTGGTATCTCGCCAAAGCCGGTCATCAAGTCACCGTTGTCGATCGCCAGCCGGGCGCCGGGCTAGAAACCAGTTTCGCCAACGGCGGCCAGATTTCAGTTTCGCATGCCGAACCCTGGTCCAACCCGCACGCGCCGCTGCGCGCGCTGGCGATGATGGGACGCGAGGATGCGCCGCTGCTTTTTCGCCTGCGCTGGGATACCGCGCTGTTCGACTGGAGCCTGCGCTTCCTGCGCGAATGCACGCCGGGGCGGACCTACGCCAATATGCGCGACATCGTCGCGCTGGCGCTCTATAGCCGCGATCAGCTCAAGGCGCTGCGCGCCGAAACGGCGATCGAGTACGATCATCTCGAACGCGGCATCCTGCACGTCTACACCGACGAGAAAGAGTTCGCTGGCGCGATCGGCGCCGCCAAGCTGATGTGCGAGTTCGGCTGCGATCGGCGCACGATCAGCGCCGACGAGTGCGTGGCGATCGAGCCGGCACTCAAGGCCGCGCGTCCTTTGCTGGTCGGCGGCGACTATACGGCGGCTGACGAATCGGGCGATGCGCAGGCCTTCACGCGCAAACTTGCCGCGCTGTGCGAGGCGCGCAGCGTCGAGTTTCGCTACGGCACCACGGTCGACCAGCTGGTCAGCGCCGGCGACCGCATCAGCGGCGCCGTGCTCAAGACTGCCGCCGGCAGCGAGTCGGTGAGCGCCGATGCCTACGTCGTCGCGCTCGGCAGTTATTCGCCGCTGCTGCTGCGTCCACTGGGAATCGGTCTTCCCGTCTATCCGGCCAAGGGCTACTCGGCGACGGTTCCGCTCTCGCCTTCGAGCGTGGCGCCGAGCGTGGCGATGACCGACGATGGGCACAAGCTGGTCTTCTCGCGCCTGGGTCAGCGTCTGCGGATCGCCGGCACCGCCGAGTTCAACGGCTACAACACCGAACTTAACGACGTTCGCTGCGCCGCGCTATGGCAGAGAACGCAGCAGCTTTTCCCCGAACTGCACCCGGCCGGCGAGCCCGAGTTCTGGTGCGGCCTGCGCCCGTCGACGCCGTCCAACGTGCCGTATATCGGGCGCTCGCGCCTGGCCAACCTCTATCTCAACACCGGCCATGGCACACTGGGCTGGACCATGGCTTGCGGTTCCGGTACGGCGCTCGCCGATATCGTCGATGGCCGCGAGCCGCAGATCCGCCTGCGCAGTAGCTAGACAGGGGCACCCCGGGGAGCGATGACCATGCTGATCGATACCCACTGCCATTTGGACGCTGCCGAGTTCGCCGCAGACCGCGATGCGGTCGTCGCCGCGGCGCGCGCTGCCGGCGTTTCGGCGATGCTCATTCCGGCCGTCGAAAGCGCCAATTTTTCTGCCGTTCGCGCTTGCTGCCAACGCTACGCCGGGTGTTTTCCGGCCTATGGCTTGCACCCGCTCTATCTCGAATGCGCCAGCGACGCCGATCTGGTCATCCTGCGCGACTGGCTGGTGAGCGAACTGGGCGGCGCAACGCCGCCGGTCGCGCTCGGCGAGATCGGGCTTGATTTTCATCAGCCCGGTTTCGATGTTCTACGCCAAGAGCATTTTTTTGTCGAGCAGCTCAAAGTTGCACGCGATTTCAATTTGCCGGTGCTGCTACACGTTCGGCGCGCCGTCGATCAGGTGCTCAAAGGCTTGCGCCGGGTCGGCGTCAAACGCGGTATCGCGCACGCCTTCAACGGCAGTCGCCAGCAGGCCGACGAGCTTATTCGCCTGGGCTTCAAACTCGGCTTTGGCGGCGCCATGACCTATCCCGGGTCGACGCGTATACGCCAGCTTGCCGCGACGCTGCCGATCGATGCCATTGTGCTTGAAACCGATGCGCCCGACATCCCGCCTTGCTGGCTTGCCGGCGGGCGCAATACGCCCCTCGAATTGCCGCGTATCGCTGCCACCCTGGCCGAGTTGAGAGGCGTTTCAAGTGCCCAGATACTCGCTGCGACGTCGGCCAACGCACTCTCGCTGCTGCCGCCGAGTGCTGCGGCCATCTCGCCGGAAGCGAAATGAGCTGCGGCCGATCGCCCGATGTCGATGTTTAAACAGCGCTTTCGCGACAGCAAAGCACGCCAAAAGTTGCTGCTGCACTGAAAAACCGCGATAATCCCGGGCTGTTGAGCATCAAGCGTCGTCAGTATTCGTTCTGTCGGTGTTTTATTTGCGCTAGTCGTCGTGCAATTCGCCTATAGCGAGAAAGGATTGAGCGTGGAAATTTACAAGGCTGATGTAGTAATCGTGGGCGGAGGGGGGGCCGGCTTGCGCGCAGCGATCGCCGTCGCCGAGTCCGATCCGAAGTTGAAGATCGCACTGGTTTCGAAGGTCTACCCGATGCGCAGCCACACCGTGGCGGCAGAGGGCGGAGCGGCAGGCGTCAAGAAGCCGACCGACAGCTTCGAGTATCACTTTCACGATACCGTGGGTGGTGGCGACTGGCTGTGCGAACAGGACGTCGTCGAGTACTTCGTCAAACAGGCGCCGGTCGAACTGACCCAG
>Ga0316604_10001937_pt1 | contig 17004 bp, 20 predicted proteins | sample OWC_soil_day20_C_FD_207650 | JGI IMG/M metagenome (GOLD analysis project Ga0316604, IMG submission 207650) | Wetland soil microbial communities from Old Woman Creek delta, Ohio, United States - OWC_soil_day20_CT | ecosystem: Environmental > Terrestrial > Soil > Wetlands | place: USA: Ohio... | reverse complement strand
AGTGGGATTAAAAAGCACATATAACCTGTTGAGAGGCTGTTTTAAAATATCCAGATGCTAGTCCTTACGAGCATTTGAGCGAGACGTACAAAGACGTATGTTTAGTGAAAACGCACAGGGACAATAAAGGTAGATGGGAATTTTGAAATAGACTCTATTAGACTTTATTGCAGTTGTTTCTTCAGTGTGAAAAATATAGGGAAAAGGCATCGCTTTACCCCTTAAAAATAAAAGAAATGTAGGAGGCGAAATCATGGATTTTTCAATTACTCAGCAATTTTTACAGCAATTAATAAATGGTATATCTCTTGGCAGCATTTATGCACTTATTGCTTTAGGTTACACAATGGTATATGGAATTATTAAGTTGATTAATTTTGCGCATGGTGATATTTATATGGTAGGCGCTTATGTAGCGTTTTTTGCTACAACGACGCTCAAGCTTTCTTTTTTCCCAGCGCTCATTGTGTCCATGGTAGTGGCTGCCATAGTTGGAATGACAATTGAAAGGTTGGCCTACCGTCCACTGCGAAAGGCACCTAGAATTGCGATATTGATTACGGCAATTGGTGTATCTTTATTATTAGAATATGGTGGGATGCTTCTTGTTACACCGCAGCCGAGAACGTTTCCAGCTCTATTCGAATCTCAAGTTTATACCTTTGGCAATATTGTAGTGAATAGTCAGCAGGTAATTATATTGGCAATATCCGTAGTGCTAATGGTTATTTTAACCTTTGTTGTACAACGTACCAAAATCGGTAAAGCGATGCGTGCTGTATCTTTTGATACCGATGCGGCTCGATTAATGGGTATTGATGTTGACCGTGTTATCTCCATGACCTTTGCGATTGGTTCTGCATTAGCAGCCGCAGCAGGCATGCTAGTCGGTGTATATTATAATTCAATTGATCCTTTAATGGGTATTATGCCAGGTCTTAAAGCATTCGTAGCTGCTGTTTTGGGTGGCATTGGAGTGATTCCAGGGGCGATGCTTGGTGGTATTATAATGGGCGTTATTGAAGCTATGGTGAGTGGCTTTATTTCATCCACTTTCCGTGATGCTGCAGCGTTTGCCATTTTAATTATTATTTTACTGTTTAAGCCTTCTGGCTTATTGGGTAAAAACGTTCGTGAGAAAGTGTAGGTGGCAAATAATAATGGGAAAGAATAAGAAGGAATTGCTGTCGTTAGTGGCATGTATAGCATTGTATGCTGTTGTGCAAAGCTTGATTATGTTAGATGTTATTGGACCGTTTTGGGAGCTAAATTTAATTTTAATCTGTATTAATGTGATTCTGGCGGTAAGCTTAAATCTAATTAATGGTTTTACAGGTCAGTTTTCTATCGGTCATGCAGGATTTATGGCTGTGGGAGCTTATCTTGGCGCTGTACTCACTGTTAAATTGCAATTGCCCTTTATTGTTGCTATTTTAGGTGGAGCAGCAGCTGCTGGTTTCTTAGGGTTTGTAATTGGTTTACCAACATTGCGTTTAGATGGTGATTATCTAGCTATTGCGACCTTAGGCTTAGGAGAAATCATCAGAATTACCATTCTGAATATTCCTTATGTAGGTGGCGCATCTGGTTTTATGGGTATTCCTCGTTATAGTAACTTCACGTGGGTATTCTTCGCCACCGTTTTTACTGTATTCTTTATTAGAAATTTCATTAACTCTACCCATGGCCGAGCGTGTATTTCGATTCGAGAGAATCAAATTGCAGCTGAGGCAATGGGAATTGATACTACGAAATATAAAGTAATGGCTTTCACGATTGGTGCTGCTTTTGCTGGTATTGCAGGAACCTTATTCTCTCATTACTTTTATATCGCTCACCCTGCATCCTTTACTTTTATGAAGTCCTTTGATATTTTGACGATTGTAGTATTGGGTGGTTTAGGTAGTATTAGTGGATCGATTACTGCGGCTATATTATTGACTTTTGTTTCTGCAGCCTTAGCTAGCTATCCTGAGTGGCGTATGATTATTTATTCATTAATGCTGATTGTATTAATGTTGTATCGGCCCCAAGGATTATTTGGTAATAAGGAAATCAGCCTTAAAATCTTTGGCCGTTTGATGGGAGGTAATAAGCGTGGCAATACTCAAGGCAACTAAACTTTCCAAAGTATTTGGCGGACTTAAGGCCGTATCCGATTTTTCCATCGAGCTTGGCAAAGGCGAGTTAATTGGATTGATTGGTCCTAATGGAGCAGGAAAAACAACCGCCTTTAACTTACTGACGGGTGTATATCAACCGACAACTGGTGAAATTGATTTTGATGATAAAAGTATTCTTGGACTCAAACCTTTTCAGATCACTCAAAAAGGGGTAGCCAGAACCTTCCAAAATATTCGCCTCTTTTCTGAACTATCCGTGTTAGATAATGTTAAGATCGCTTATCATTTTCATGTAAAATACGGAATATTAGAATCTGTTTTGCGTATAGGCAGATACCATCAAGAAGAAAAAGAGATTGAAGAAAGAGCGATCAAGCTATTAGAAATTTTTAAATTAGGCGATAAAAAAGATGAAATTGCTAAAAACTTACCTTATGGTGAGCAGCGGCGTTTGGAAATTGCCAGAGCACTAGCGGCTCAGCCTAAATTATTATTATTAGATGAACCTGCGGCTGGCATGAATCCTCAGGAAACTCAGCAGCTAATGCAAATGATAAAATGGATAAAAGACGAATTTGATTTAACTATTTTATTAATAGAACATGATATGCAATTGGTTATGAATGTGTGTGAACGTATTTATGTATTAGAATACGGCAGTATAATCGCTCAAGGAACACCTGAGGAAATCAAGAATAACCCACGGGTTATTGAGGCCTACCTCGGAGAGGAGGTTGAATAATGTTAAAAATCGAGAATATTGATGTCTATTATGGTGCGATACATGCCTTAAAGGGTATTAGTGCAGAGGTAAATGAAGGGGAAATTGTTACCTTGATTGGTGCGAATGGTGCTGGTAAAAGTACTATTTTACGTACGATTTCCGGATTGTTAAAACCGAAAGCAGGTCAAATTAATTTTGAAGGAAAAAGTATTGCTGGCGTAGTTGCTCAAGATATTGTAAAGCTTGGCATTTCTCAAGTACCGGAAGGCCGAAGGGTTTTTGCGAATATGTCTGTTCTAGAAAATCTAGAGTTAGGCGCTTATATTCGTAATGATAAAAAAGGGATTCAGAAAGATATGGAGAATGTCTTTGTAAAGTTCCCTCGCTTGTCGGAACGGCGCAGTCAATTAGCTGGTACGTTGTCAGGCGGCGAGCAGCAGATGTTGGCTATGGGGCGTGCCTTAATGAGCCGCCCGCGGCTATTGCTCTTAGATGAGCCATCTATGGGTCTTGCACCATTGCTGGTAAAAGAAATTTTTTCTATTATTAAAGAAATTAATGCTAGCGGGACTACGGTTTTGCTGGTGGAACAAAATGCTCATATGGCATTATCCATTGCTCATAGAGCTTATGTACTAGAAACAGGACGCATCACTCTTTCCGGAGATGCGAAAGAGTTGGCTGCAAGTGAAGAAATACGTAAAGCCTATTTGGGTGGTTAAACAATAAGACGCACTAAAGATAGTAATGACAGTGTTATGAAAGACAAAAGGTGAATTCCTAAATTGTATTGTTCATAATTTCTGACATGAAATCTTTAGTGCGTTTTCTTTAATAAAAAATCAACGGAGATGATGAAAATGTTTGTAGAAAGCAGGATGACAGCTAACCCAATTACAATCAGTTCGACTACAACAATTGCAGATGCATCGGAGATTATGCGTAATAATAAATTTCGCCGTCTTCCAGTGGTTGAGGGTGGAAAATTAGTTGGTATTGTAACTGACAGAGATCTTCGTGCGGTATCGGCATCGCCAGCAACTGCTCTTTCTATTTTTGAACTTAACTACTTATTGGCGAAGATGAAAATTAAGGATATCATGCAAAAAGAAGTGATTAGCATTAATACCGGTGCTACAGTGGAAGAAGCCGCAATTCTAATGTACAACCACCGCATTGGCGGTTTGGTAGTAGTCGATGAGCAAGGAGCAGTCGCTGGCATCATTACGGAAACGGATATTTTTAAAAGTTTTGTTGATATTATGGGTCTAGTGGATGGGAAAACTCGTCTCACCCTTGATGTGACAGATAAAATTGGATTGCTTCATGAAATTTCAGAAGTATTTTTGGCAATGAATATCAATATTACCAGTATGGTTAGTTATGCCTTACCCGATGGAAAAATTGAGATGATTATACGGGCCGATATTATTGATACGGAAGAATTAGAAAAGGCCCTTGCAGCTAAAGGATACCCCATTAGCCACGTGGTACATATTAAATCATGAGTTAAGCTCGCCTATCATGTTCTTTAGCAATCAATCCCTAAAAGAAGATATTTACAAGCAAATTCCCAATGTGGTACTATATATAATATAATGCTAGGAACAGGCGGCCATTATGGCGCAGCCGGGCGGAAAGCAGCAGGTATGTATGAAAGCCTGCGGGACCTTAGAGGGCCTGCAGGCTTTTTTGTTGTGTCATCCTATAGGCAGGCACATGATTCATTTATGGGCTGTAGTGCCTGCTTAAAATGAGCTGAATTTGGTACCTTTTATAGTTCGTATGAATAGTGTAGGCTATTGAAGGTTATAACAAAGAATAGAGCTGCTGAGCAAAAGGTAGGAGGTAGTATGATTGGGATATGTGGATAGTAATCTAAAGGAGCGTACTGCTAGGCTGTCCGTTATTTCTAATACGGTTTTGGTTGTATTGAAATTGATCGTGGGATTCTATACTGGGGCCGTCAGTATTATTTCAGAAGCTGCTCATTCTGGCTTTGATCTACTTGCATCTGTGATTGCTTTTTATGCGGTCCGCAAAGCAGATACCCCTCCTGATGACAATCATGCCTATGGTCATGGTAAATTTGAAAATTTATCAGGTGCTATCGAAGCGATATTGATTATCGGGGCAGCAGTATGGATTGTATATGAAGCCGGGAGTAAAATGAATTCGGCTACGGTTCCAGGTTTTTTAGAATATGGTATTGCTCTTATGATCATTTCAATTGCTATTAATTACTGGGTATCAGAAAGATTATTTAAGGTGGCTAAACAGACTGGTTCTCATGCCTTAGAGGCAGATGGTTTGCATCTGCGGGCGGATATCTGGACTTCTGTTGGGGTGTTGGTAGGATTGGTGATTATTCATGTAACTGGTCTTGCCTGGCTTGATCCTGTGATTGCAATCATTGTAGCTGGTATTGTGTTTAAAGCTGGCTATGGCATGACAAAGAAGAGTCTATATGAGTTAACGGATATTAGTTTGCCGGCACATGAAGAACAGATGATCATTGACATCATTAAGAGTCACAAAGAGGTCATTTCCTTTCATCAGCTCCGCACTCGGCGTTCCGGCAGTTGGCGTTTAATTGATATGCATCTTATTTTATACAAAGATATGCATTTGAATAAGGCTCATGATATCTGTGATCAGATCGAAGCTGAAATAAAGCAAAAGCTTGGTTCTTGTGATGTCGTCATCCATCTAGAGCCATGTGATCATCTCGAAGAACTAGGGGCATGTCCTCTTGATGAATAGAAAAATAAGCAAGAATCATTTGGGATTCTTGCTTATTTTTTTTTGTCAATTTCCTTTGAATTACTTTTTTTATTATGAAACGTATATAAATGTTTGCAGCGGACACGACTTTCACGTTCATCGGCGAAATTTTCCGAGCTGCCACTATCAACAGAGGCCTCTTTGATTTCTGAAGGGGCAGGATTTGCTGAGGAAGCAGATGGAGTTTCCGGGGATACTGCTTCATTGGTTCGTGCACCAAATGTATTGATTAATTGTTGTAGGGCGACAGCTTCTACTTCTTCGATATCTGAGTTTGACGACGGCGCTTGTGGGGAGGGTGGTTCAGGAGCTCCTTCAGGTTTGGGGCAGAGGACTTCCTTGTCTGGGAGGCAGGAGCCTCGATGATGGCAGCAATCCAGGAGACGCCGCAAAGCCTCCATCTCAACGACCTGCTCGGCTGTGTGAAAAGGAACATCTGTTGTAGAGGACTTATTGGCTAATAACCGAAATAAATCCACTGGCGCACAAGAAATCTTTAAAAAATCGCTGCTAAAAGCTACTTTGCAGCAGAGTAATTCAAGGAAGATATCGATCAATGTTCCAGCGTTATCAGCACGCCTTACTGCCCGCTCGAAGACATCAGGACAAATTTCTGGTGTACGATGAATTTCTTCAGAGGCACCCACAAGCAGGCGATATGAAGCTACTAAAGAAGAAAGATTAGGAATAACTGCGTTTATATCAGCCAATATCAGGTCAATAATAGGTTGAGGATTTTGATTGGTATCTGACATGATAGTCGCCTCACTTTAGCGTTGGTGCAACATTATATGCCAGAGGCAGTGCATTTGCTCTTCTTTATTAAGAAAGACTTAAGTAGAAGGATTTTTTCATAATAATGTATAATATATATGCAATTATAGAAAGCTGGAAACAATGAAAAGTAAAATGATGATTGTGAAAGGAACTGAACTATGGCCATGTTGCTCACGCCGGAATTTTTATTAGCAGCCGGTAATAAAATAGTGCGTCTTTTAGCTATTTTGTTAGGATCAATGCTTATATTGCGTCTATTTTCCCTCATGGTGAATAAAATGTTTATCCCTAAAGTTGGCATTAGTGCTTTTTCTTTTGACGAAAGACGTGCTAGAACACTGGGGGGAATGCTGCAAAGCATTATTCGGTATTTTATTTATTTTATTACAATCCTCATGGTGCTGCAAGAATTCCATATTGATACCACCTCTCTTGTGGCCGGAGCTGGTATTATAGGATTGGCTCTTGGTGTAGGATCGCAGAGTTTAATCCGCGATTTTGTAACGGGTTTCTTCATTGTATTGGAAAATCAATTTGCCGTCGGAGATTACATTGTCAGCGGTGATATGGCAGGTACTGTGGAAGACATTGGTCTGCGGGTCACAAAACTGCGGGATGGTAATGGTGTGCTGCACATTATTCCCCATGGTGCAATATCTAGGATTAGTAATTATACAAGAGGCCATATGCAAGCTGTAGTCAATATACCTGTTGCTTATGAGGCTGATTTGGATAAGGTACTTCTATTATTAGAAGAGGCTTGTATTTGTGTAGGCAAGGAGCTGGAAGAGGTCTTAGAGGGACCAAAAGTGTTAGGTGTAGTAGACCTTGGAGCTCAGATGCTAATGGTGCGTATTGTGGCGCAGACTGTACCTTTACAGCAAGGCAAAGTGGAAAATGCCCTTCGTTACGCAGTAAAGCGTTTATTTAATGAAGCGAATATTCCCCATCCTGTGATGGATAATAGTAGAAGGTAAGAAGGTGGTTAGATGATGGTACGTTATCAAATTGGTGATGTTGTGAGAATGAAGAAGAACCATCCTTGTGGAACTGCTTTGTGGGAAATTACGCGGACAGGAATCGATTTTGGTTTAAAATGCCAAGGATGTGGTCGTTTTGTCCTGGTGCCACGTGTAAAATTTGAGAAAGGCGTAAAAGAAATCGTAAAGCACAAAAGCACGCAAGAGGAGGAATAAACGTGAAGTATCAGTTTATTGTAGGAGGCATGACCTTGGTAACGGGGATTGTACTCATTGCGATGGGAACGGATTTTGGTAATAAAATCAATCTAACAGTGGGTGTCATTATCGGCTCTATTATGTTGTTATTAGGTACGGCAAGATTGAAGAATGCCATTGCTTATCGCCGTGAACATGGAGAAGAGTAAAGTGCCTGCTTGAAAATAGGGGAAGAATCATCTACAATAAGACATGCTAAAAAGAAATTGTAAGTAAGGTGGAATAGATGAATGAGCACAAATTTAGAAGTGGGTATTGTTGGTTTACCGAATGTAGGTAAAAGTACATTGTTTAATGCGATTACAAAAGCAGGTGCAGAGGCTGCTAATTATCCTTTTTGCACGATAGAACCGAATGTGGGTGTAGTAGATGTTCCGGATGAGCGCTTACCGCATTTGGTGGAAATGTATAAAACAAAACGCTGTATCCCGACAGCAATGCGTTTTGTTGATATTGCTGGATTGGTGAAAGGTGCGTCTAAAGGAGAAGGCTTAGGCAATAAGTTTTTAGCTCATATTCGCCAAGTAGATGCTGTCGCTCAAGTGGTACGCTGTTTTGAAGATGAAAATATCACTCACGTTGAAGGAGCATTGAATCCTTTGCGGGATATTGAGATCATTAATACCGAACTATGCTTAGCTGATTTAGACACATTGGAGAAGCGTATGGAGCGGGTACAGAAGCTCATTAAAACTGGTGATAAGAAAGCACCGAATGAAATGGCGGTACTGGTAAAAATTAAAGACCTTTTAGAGCAAGCATTGCCTGCACGGCGCGTAGATATGACAGAGGATGAAGCCGGACTCGTTGGGGATCTAAACTTGATGACGTTAAAACCAGTATTATTCATTGCCAATGTCAGCGAAGAAGAAGTAGCCAATGCAGAAGATAATGAGTATGTTAAAATTGTGAAAAAGTACGCCGTAGAAGAGGGGGCAGAAGTGATTGCAGTGTCGGCCAAAGTTGAGTCAGAGATCGCAGAACTGCCAGCGGAGGATGCTAAGGAATTTTTAGCGGAACTTGGATTGTCAGAATCCGGATTAGATAAGCTGATTAAGGCTTCATACAAGCTTTTAGGCTTAGTGACTTTCTTAACGGCTGGTGAGCAGGAAGTGCGTGCCTGGACGATAAAAAAAGGGACAAAAGCACCTCAGGCCGGAGGCAAGATTCACTCTGATATTGAACGTGGTTTTATTCGTGCAGAAATTGTCTCCTATAATGATCTTGTGCTGACAGGCAGCTCCAATGCGGCTCGTGAAAAGGGATTGGTTCGTTTGGAAGGTAAAGAGTACGTTATGCAGGATGGGGATGTTACGTACTTTAGATTTAATGTATAATATTTCTTTCAACATATATAGTTGCATTTGCATTACTATTAGTGATATAATATGTCAGTCTAGGGTAGCCTAGAGAGGTTTGAGAAAATGTTTATAAATGTTTACAAACCTTCCCTGCTCCCACAAGGGAGCCATTAGTCCACAGGAGGAGGTGATTTCGTGAGAAAGTACGAAGTCATGTTTATTGTTAAACCGTTGGAAGAAGAAGCGACAAATGCGGTAATTACCAAATTTGAAAACCTGATTAATAACAACGGTGGTCAAGTAGAAAAAATTGACCGTTGGGGCAAAAAGCGTTTGGCTTATATAGTAAAAGACTTTACTGAAGGTTTTTACTGCCTGACTACCTTTACAGCTGTACCAGCGACGATTCTTGAGCTTGATCGTATAATGAAGATTACTGAAGATATTTTGAAGTTTATGATTATTAAAGTAGACGAATAGACCAGGGGGAATTAAACCATGAATAAGGTTATAATAGTCGGTCGTTTGACTCGTGATCCGGAAGTTCGATATACACAGACTGGTAAGGCAGTAGCATCTTTCAGTGTAGCAGTTGATACCGGTTATGGTGAGAATAAGCGAGCTGATTTTATTCCTGTAGTAGTATGGGATAAGCTGGCCGAAGTTTGTGGCAACAATCTTACCAAGGGTCGTCGTGTACTAGTTGAAGGACGTTTGCAAATTCGTGATTATGAGAAAGATGGACAAAAACGGCGTGCAGCTGATGTAGTAGCCCAAAATATTGAATTTTTGGATACGAAGCAAGCTGTAAGCGGTGGCAGTACTGCTGCTAGTCCTGCAAAATCATCCGGATATGATGTCAGCTCCTTTGGTACAGAGGTCTTCCCTGAAGAAGAGATTCCATTTTAAAGGGAGGTATTATCAGTGAAACGTGAAAGAGGAAGAAAACCTAAGAAAAAGATTTGCAGTTTCTGCGTGGATAAAGTAGAAACGATCGATTATAAAGAAGTTGGTAAAATCCGTCGTTACACTACGGAACGCGGCAAAATATTGCCTCGCCGTATTTCTGGTAACTGCGCAAAACATCAACGTAGTGTTACTTTGGCGATTAAGCGTGCACGTATTGTTGCATTGTTGCCATTCACAGCAGAATAAAACAAAAGAGAGGTTACTTAACCTCTCTTTTGTTTTATTCTGCTAAGAATGGGTCATCGTATCTTCTTATCTGGGATATACTTTATGATAAAGCAGGAAACAGACTATTGATTTGCGAATACTATATCAGATATAGTAAAAAGGGGGGGAGTGGCTGTTTTGTTTTCGAATGAGTCGGATATTTTACGCAAAATGCGTTTGATAGAGTGGCTAAAGGCGGAGTTGATCACCCATATTGGTCAACTATACCAAGCCATGGCAAAGAATAGTGAACAGGCGATTGGTGAAGGATTGGCTGCCGTAGTCGTTTCTTGCTATATTTTAGGAAGACGACTAGGGATTAGCTTTGAATCATTAGATAAGTCGGTTTTAATGCAAGTAGAACAAGATATAAAAAAAGAACGAGAAGTGGAGAAATGGTTTGGTGACTCTAGTGAGTACCGGCGTCATCTCCGCCAAAAGGGGTGAATGAATGAGACAGACACGGCTCAGGCCTATGGTAGAGGGTGGAATATTATCAGGGATTGCCATACTATTTGCCTTGATTAGTGCTTATCTTCCTCTGATTGGACCTTTTGTTAATTTAATGTGGCCCGTGCCCATTATTTTATTAGGTGTTCGTCATGGCTATAAGTGGAGCATTATGGCAACGGTAGTTTCTGGTGTCATGATCGCCATGTTAATGCATCCGCTGCATTCTCTTAGTGTGGTTGTTGGATTTGGTTTAATTGGCATTGTGTTAGGCTATGCCTTTCGTATGAATTTTAGTGCAGGTAAAACCATGTTGTGGGGAACGGCTGCTTCCTTGGTTTCTAAAGCTGCGTTATTGGCGATTAGTGCCTTGGTACTCGGGGTGAATCCTCTTACTATGCAAAGTGACGTAATGAGTAATGCTGTAGCGCAGGCCATTGAAGTATACCGGGATTTTGGCATGGGGGAGCAGGAACTGGCTAAGATGTCTGAGTCTATGAAGTCCATGATTGAATTAATGAAGGTTATTTTACCGGCAGGTTTTATTATGGCATCGGTACTTGATACGTGGCTAAATTTTCTGATTGCCAAAACTGTATTAAGAAAGCTGGGGCATAATGTTCCTAACTTTCCAGCATTTAAAGAATGGTCCTTGCCGTATCACATTGTATACCTTTTTGCATTATCCTTAGTCATGATCTATTGGGGTAATAGCAGGGAAATTAGCTTGTTGACTCAGGTTGGCATGAATCTTCAAGTAATCACGAGTACCCTCATTTTAGTGCAAGGTTTGGCGTTATTTAACTACTTTGCCGATAAATACAATTTGTCAAAAATGATTAAAGGACTTATACTGTTCTTGATATTGACAAATGGTTTTTTTGCGCAGATCTTGATAGTTGCAGGTGCAATTGATATGGTTATGGATTATCGACGTTTGCGAGGGCCTCAATCCAAAGATTAAAAACTGGATGTGTGAGACTAGCCTTCAAGGAGGAGTTGTTTATGCCGCAAGGTCCGTCTTTTTGGTTTGATACAAGAATTTATCTTGCTGTTGCCACAGCTTTATTAGTGGTAATTGTTTTTTATAATCCCTATGTAGCAGTATTAGGTGCAATTTTGTTATGTTCTTTGTATTTATATGGGCGCGAACGCCACAAAGAGCGGCAAAAGGCGTTGGATAGCTACTTATATACGATGAGTAACTGCATTGAAGAAGGAGCATCCTATGCGTTAAAAAGTTTGCCTTTGGTTATGATGATCATTGACAAAGAGGGAAAATTATTTTGGCATAATGATGTTCTTATCGACTGGTTTGGTGATGAAGTTGAGCTAGGACAGTCGATTATGGATATTTGTCCTGAATTCCCCTTGGATAAGGTATGGGGAAAATCTGGTCGGGAAGTATTTTCGACAGAGGATAAATATTATGATGTGATTCATGAACCCGTAATTCATAAAATGGATCATGAAGAGTTAACAATTGCTTATATTAATGATATTACAGCCAGTGAAAAAGTGAGAGCTGAATGTGTAAATTCGGTACCGGTTATGGCTTACATCCAAATTGATAATTATGATGATGTATTGCAAGGATTAAGTGAAGGTCAGCGAACGTCTGTAGTCGCAGAAGTCAATAAGCTTCTAGCAGAGTGGGTGGCAGAGAATGAGGCTGTATTAAAAAAATATGCAGATGACATGTATCTTGCGGTGTTTAACCGTCAGAACTTAAATAAATGCCTGCAGGAAAAATTTGACATTCTTGATCGGGTACGTGCCATTCATATTGGCAATAAAATTCCCGTTACCCTGAGTATGGGAGTAGCAGCTGATGAAAATTCTGTAGCTATATTGGGAGAACGAGCCCAAGCCGGTCTGGATTTGGCATTAGGCCGAGGCGGTGATCAGGTGGCTGTTCATGTAGGAGGTAAACTCCAATTTTATGGAGGTAAAGCTAAAGCTGTAGAAAAAAATACAAGAGTTAAGGCACGGATTGTAGCCCAGGCATTGCGGGAAATTATTGATGATGCGGATATGGTTCTGGTCATGGGTCATACCAATGAGGATTTTGACAGTTTAGGTGCTGCTATAGGCGTGGGTATTATGGCTCGCCATTTAGGAAAAGAATTTCACATTGTCGTTAGCCAGCCAGGGGTTTCATTAAGCAAGCTGCAGGAGATCTTGGCCGATTATGAAGAATATCAAGATTTATTTATCACGTCAGCTCAGGCGATGCCGCTGATTACTCCCCAAACCTTACTGTTTGTAGTGGATGTCCATCATCCAGAATTATCTGCAGCACCAGAGTTATTAAGTAAAGTCGATCGAGTGGTTGTTATTGATCACCATCGCCGCTCGGAGAAATTCATTGCAAATCCATTACTAGTGTATCTTGAGCCGTCAGCGTCTTCTACGTGCGAATTGGTTACAGAGCTTTTAATGTACTTTGATGATTACCTAGAGTTTAATAAAATGGATGCGACGGCCTTGTATGCTGGCATTGTTGTCGATACGAAGCAGTTTTCGGTACAAAGTGGAGTGCGTACCTTTGATGCTGCAGCCTATTTAAGGCGTTCTGGAGCTGATCCTGCTTTAGTTCGTCAAATGTTTCGCTTAGACTTTGAAACGGTTAAGTCACGGGCTGAAATTTTGAATCAGGCAATCATGTTACCTGGTGGCGTAGTCGTAGCAGGTTGTCCCGATAATATAAAAAATGCACAAATTGTAGCAGCGCAAGTTGCTGATATGCTGCTAGGAGTAGAAGGAGTACAAATCAGCTTTGTATTGTTCTTTCTTGAAGATGGCGGCATTGGTGTCAGCGCACGATCCAACGGAGCTTTCAACGTACAAGTTATCATGGAAGAGCTAGGTGGAGGCGGACATCAGACGGTAGCTGGTGCTCAGGTTAAAAAAGGCACTATGGAAGAAGTGAAGCGCCAAGTGATAGAACTAAGCGCAAAATATATAGAGGAGAGTGCAGAAAATGAAAGTAATTCTACAGCAAGAGGTTAAAAAATTAGGCAAAAAAGGCGATATTATAGAGGTTTCAGAAGGCTACGCGCGCAATTATTTATTAGCGCAGAAATTAGCGATTCCTGCGACTGCTTCTAATGTCAATCAGGCAAGTCAACAAAAGGCATCGGAAGAGCGTAAGCAGCAAAGAGCACTGGATGAAGCCAATCTGTTAGCAGCGCAAATGTCCAAAGTAGAAGTAACCATTGGTGTGAAAATGGGCGAAGGCGGCAAATTATTTGGCTCTGTTGCGAGTAAGGATATTGCCGATGCTCTTTATGCTCAACATAAAATCGAAATGGACAAACGCAAAATTGATTTAAAAGATGCGATCAAAGCGTTAGGTACATACCCTGTATCCATTAAACTCCACCCTGAAATTAGTGCTAAGATACAGGTACACATTATTGCTAAATAGCAAGAGCATTGGTGATGTATGCTTTTGCTGTCCCCTAACTGGGGATTATAGAAAGGACTATTATATGAAAAACTTTTTTAACAAATTTATTCCTAGACGACCGTTGCCTAGTAGGGCAAGGGTCAATGAACAGCTGAAGCATCAAACAACAGCATTATATGAAATGTATGCAGGTATTTTTGGTCCAGATAAAGTGGTGCTAAAAGCTGTAAAACTGGATGCCTTATCTTTAATGAATTCTGAAAATACAGGAGAGCGAGTATTGGCCTTGCAAAAGCTGGTATTTGAAGATCCAACAATGGAAAAAATACCTACATTGCAAGAGGTACCGGAAATTTTAGTTGCGATTGAAGAAGAGATAGCTAGTTTAATGGCTCGTCGGTCCCTGGAAGATCGGTTAGAAAAGAAGATTAATGATAAGATGGAAGAACGCCATCAAGAATATGTAAGAGAAATAAAGATGCAGGTTCTCAAAGAGGAAGAAAACAATGTTGAGAATCCCCAAACTTTAAAAAAATATGCCATGCTGGAAGTGTTAGAGCAGAAAAAACTGACTAGGTCAGCTATGGAGATCACTCGTCCAGAAACATTAGGGGAAATTGTGGGGCAAGAAAGAGCTGTAGAAGCTCTTCGTTCTAAATTGGCATCACCCTATCCTCAGCATCTGATTCTTTATGGTCCGCCGGGGGTTGGTAAAACAACGGCTGCCCGTTTAGTATTAGAAGCGGCAAAGGCTCTTAAATTTACGCCCTTTGCACAAGAGGCTCCTTTTATCGAGGTGGATGGAACCACATTACGGTGGGATTCCCGAGGGATGACCAACCCTCTTTTGGGTTCCGTTCATGATCCTATTTACCAAGGAGCGCGGCGAGATTTAGCTGAGACGGGTGTACCAGAACCGAAACCAGGCTTAGCTACAGATGCTCATGGTGGTATTTTATTTATTGATGAAATTGGTGAAATGGATGCAATGCTGCAAAATAAGCTGCTAAAGGTACTAGAAGACAAGCGGGTATCTTTTGAATCCGCCTATTATGATCCTTCTGATCCGAATGTTCCCAAGTACATTAAAAAGCTTTTTGAAGATGGTGCGCCCGCTGATTTTATTCTGATTGGTGCGACAACAAGAGATGCTTCGGAAATTAATCCTGCGATACGATCGCGCTGTGCTGAAATTTACTTTGAGCCTTTGACGCCAAAGCATATAGAAGAAATTGTTTATAATGCGGCAGTCAAATTAGGTGTAGCTTTAGAATCTGATGTAGCTGCTTTGATTAGTGAATATACCATTGAAGGCCGTAAGGCTGTCAATATCTTATCAGATGCCTTTGGTATCGCTTTATATCGGTCCAATGATCAGGAAAAGGTAGTCATTACTCATGAGGATGTATATAAAGTAGTACAGGTTAGCCGTCTAACTCCTTTTGTAAATCTTAAGGCGGCTAATATTGGTGAAGTTGGTAAAGTATTTGGTCTGGGTGTGGCTGGTTATCTTGGTTCTGTATTAGAGATTGAAGCTGTATCCTTTGCAGCAGGAGAAAAGGGTAAGGGACGTATGCGCTTTAATGATACAGCGGGCAGTATGGCAAAAGATTCGGTCTTTAATGCTGCGGCTGTAGTCAGAAAGATAACAGGTGAAGATTTAGGCAACTATGACATTCACATCAATATTATTGGCGGCGGACGCATTGATGGTCCTTCAGCTGGGACGGGCATTTTGGCGGCAATTATTTCCGCTATTACCGAGCGTCCTATTCGCCAGGATGTTGCAGTGACAGGTGAAATTTCCATTCAGGGTAAAGTGAAGGCTGTCGGTGGTGTCTTTGAGAAAGCGTATGGTGCCAAACAGGCAGGTATTACGACTATGATTATTCCGAAAGAAAATGAAAAGGATATTCCCCAAGGGCATTTGGGCTTAGAAATCTGCCCTGTAGATAACGTAGAAGAAGCACTAGCCATTCTATTGTCTGATACAGAGCAAAAAAGTGCATAGCAAGATGGGGAGGAGGCAAGTTGATTGTTAGATAGAATACCACCACAAAATATGGAAGCTGAGCAGGCAGTACTTGGGGCCATGCTGATTGAGCGGGAGGCAATTTCTAAGGTTGCTGAGTTATTGCGGCCGGAAGATTGTTATCGCGAAGCTCATCGCTTAATATATAATGCTATGCTGGAACTTTTTAATAAAAATGATGCAGTGGATATGGTTACTGTTATTGAGTTTCTGCGCAAAGAAGACAAACTGGAAGCAGCGGGCGGGATTGCTTATGTAACCTCCCTGGCGAATAGTGTACCGACTGCTGCTAATGTATTGTATCATGCAAGAATCGTAGAAGAAAAAGCGCTGTTGCGTCAATTGATTAACGCAGCTACCAATATTGCTGGCATGGGGTATGAAGGTAGTGAAGAAGTAGCTACTATTTTAGATAGCGCTGAAAAAATGATACTATCTGTATCCAGCCGAAAAATGGGGGGAGAATTTACTCCCATTAAGAGTATTATCTTTGATGCATTTAATAAAATTGAACAGCTATATGCTTCAAAAGGCAGTATCACTGGCCTTTCCACTGGATTTAAAGATTTAGATAAGCTGACTTCAGGTCTGCAGCCCTCTGATTTGATTCTGATTGCAGCTCGTCCTAGTATGGGTAAAACTGCTTTTGTACTGAATATTGCCCAGCATATTGGAATTGCCGAGAAAAAGGCAGTGGCATTCTTCAGTCTGGAAATGTCCAAAGAGCAGTTGGTTCAACGTATGTTGTGTGCAGAATCCGCCATTGATTCTCAGCGATTGCGAATTGGTGAGTTGGAAGCTAAAGATTGGACGAAACTTGTCAGCGGGGCAGACAGATTGTCCGCAGCACCTATTTTTATCGATGATACCGCAGGTATTACCGTAATGGAAATGCGCTCAAAGGCAAGACGCTTAAAGATAGAGCATAACTTGAGCTTAATTATTATTGACTATCTGCAGCTTATGCAAGGCAGTGGAAAGGGGAAA
>Ga0316604_10001934_pt1 | contig 17028 bp, 21 predicted proteins | sample OWC_soil_day20_C_FD_207650 | JGI IMG/M metagenome (GOLD analysis project Ga0316604, IMG submission 207650) | Wetland soil microbial communities from Old Woman Creek delta, Ohio, United States - OWC_soil_day20_CT | ecosystem: Environmental > Terrestrial > Soil > Wetlands | place: USA: Ohio... | reverse complement strand
ATCATTGTAAAATTATTTAGTTATGCTTTTTGAAACAGGATCGGTACGGTGCTCTCCCTTATTACGCAACAGGGTAAGCTGCTCGGTTACCCTTTCCACAACTACAAAGAAAACGGGTATCAGAAATATTCCCAGTGCAGTTGCTGTGAACATACCGCCCACCACCGCCGTTCCCATCGCATTCCGGGCACCGGCCCCGGCGCCACTGGCCAGCATCAGCGGCACGCAGCCGATAATAAACGCCAGAGAGGTCATGATAATTGGCCGTAAGCGAACCTTGGCCGCTTCAATGGACGCCTGGATCGGCTCCATGCCTTTGTCCACCCTGACCTTGGCAAACTCGACGATGAGGATGGCATTCTTCGCCGCCAGGCCGATTAACATTACCAAGCCGATCTGCATATAAACGCTATTCTCCAGATTACGCACATACTGAAACAGAAAAGCACCGAACAGTCCCAGCGGCACGCCTAGCAGTACCGCGAACGGAACGCTCCAGCTTTCATATAATGCGGCCAGACACAAAAATACAAATAAGATCGCCAACCCAAAAATAAGCGGCGCTTGGTTACCGGATTCCTTCTCTTCCCGGCTTTGACCGGACCATTCATAGCCATAGCCGCTGGGAAGCACTTGCGCTGCCACTTCTTCCAACGCTGCTATGGCCTGGCCTGAACTGTAGCCTGCCGCCGGGCTGCCACTCAATTGGACGGCCTGGACGCCGTTAAACCGGGTAATTGTGGAAGGAGCGCTTATTTTTTTTGGCTTTATCAGCGTATTCAGTGGAACCATGGTGTTATTGGCGCTTTTCACATACAGATATCTCATCGCGTCAGCACCACTGCGAAATTGCGATTCCGCCTGAACAACGACCTTGTAGTTGCGGCCAAATTTATTGAAATCATTGACCTCCGTACCACCGAGAAACACTTGTAAGGCCGTAAACACATTATCGACCGACACTCCCATTTTCTCGGCCTTTTGCCGGTCAACTTCAAATTCATAGCCCGGCGTGTTCGACTTGAAATTCGAGGTAATTGTCCCGATTTCCGGCCGTTCTCTGGCCGCAGCAATGAACTGTTGCGAGACGTCATCCAACTTCTCCAGCGATTCGCCACCGATGTTTTGCAGCATCAGGGTAAATCCGCCTACCATCCCTAGGCCAGGCAGCGCCGGAGGGTTGAAAGCCACAACCGTTCCTTCCGGCAGCTGTGAGCCAAGTGCAAATGTCTGCACGACTTTCGCACCGATCTGCAGGTCCGCCCGGTTGCGTTCCTCCCAAGGGGCCAGACTGACAAATACCGATCCCGCATTCGACTTAGCGCCGCCCCCCACGAAATCCATTCCCGTTATTGCCAAGACATCGGCAACCCCAGGTTGGGTTTTCAGCGTTTCGGAAAATTTCTGTATTGTGTTGCTGGTACGATTCAGACTGGCCGCGTCAGGCAGGGAAACCGTAGCCATATAGTAGCCTTGATCTTCCTGCGGCACAAAAGAAGAAGGCAGGCGAACATACAATCCGCCCAGCAAAATCACCACAATGGCCAGCAGTGCCATGCATAAGCGGGATCTCCTTATAAAACTCTTTAACCTGATGCCATATCCTTCGGTTTGGTGTTCAAACCAGGTGTTGAAGGAGGTAAAAAACCGGCCGAGAACCCCGTCGTGTGTATTGGGATCATGCGGTTTGAGTATCAGTGTACATAATGCCGGTGTCAAGGACAGCGCCACCACCGCGGACAAGGCCATGGATACGGCGATCGTCAGGGCGAATTGCTTATACAGTACTCCCATCATGCCGCCAAAGAAGGCAACCGGAATAAACACGGCAGCCAAAACAAAAGCAATGGCCACTACCGGTCCCGAAACTTCGCTCATCGCCCGCCGCGTCGCTTCGAGCGGCGTAAGCCCTGAGTACCGCATATGGTGTTCAACTGCCTCAATGACAACAATCGCGTCATCGACAACCAGGCCGATGGCCAGCACCATGGCGAACAACGTCAAGGTATTGATGGTAAAACCCAGGACGACAAAGGCCCCAAACGTGCCGATCAGTGATACCGGTATGGCCAGTAAGGGGATTAGCGTAGCCCGCCAGCTCTGCAAGAATAGAAACACCACAATCACGACCAGCAGCAAAGCCTCGACAAAGGTTTTCACCACCTCAGTCATCGACTCGCGAACAAATTTGGTCGTGTCGACGACAATTTGATAATGCATGCCTTCTGGAAAGCTTTTTGACGCCTCTTCGATCACCTTTTTGACGTTACCTATCGTCTCCAAGGCATTGGCGTCACTGGTCAGCTTTACAGCCAGCATGGCGGCGGGATGGCCGTTGGCCCGGTTTTCATAGGTATAATTTCTACTGCCGAATTCTAGCCTGGCCACATCTTGTAACCGAACGGAAGAGCCGTCTGCTTTGGCCGTGATGATAATATCTTCGAAATCCTTTACGTCTGTAAGACGGCCTTTGACCCTGGCGGTGTACTGGAATTCCTGCTCGGCGGCGACAGGCATCTTGCCGAGGGCGCCGGCCGGCGCCTGTACATTTTGCTTTTCAATCGCCGAGATTACATCGCTTGCCGAAATCCCGAGCCGAGCCATCTTTTCCGGCTGCAGCCATACCCTCATGCTGTAGTCCGAGCCAAACTCCGATACTTCGCCGACCCCTTTGACCCGTTTGATATTGTCCACCAGATAGATACTGCCATAGTTCTTTAAAAAATTCGGACTGTATGTATCATTGTCCGCCCAAAGGCTGAACACCAGGGACATATCCGTAGAAGACTTCCGGGTCGTGAGACCGCTAGCCTGAACAGACCCGGGCAAGCCGGCGGTCGCCTCCGCTACCCGGTTTTGCGTTTGCACAGCGGCATTATCGGCGTCTTTCCCAGATTCAAATTGGACGCTGAGCGAATAGGTACCGGCATCCGAACTTGTGGAAGACATGGAAACCATCCCTTCCGCACCGTTAACCTGCTGTTCGATCACCTGGGCTACCGTCTGATTAACGACATCTGCGTTTGCTCCCCAGTAATTGGCACTCACTGAAACCGTTGGCGGGGAAATCCGGGGATACTGGGCCACCGGCAGGGTAAAGGCGGCGATGCCGCCGATTACCGTAATAAGGATGGACAGAACGATCGCAAATACGGGGCGATTAATAAAGAAATTAGCCATAAATAATCCCCCCTAGTTCTTGGCCGGAGCCATCAAATCTTCCGGTGTTATCATGGTAACCTGCAGCGCTGTATCTTTTTTCGCCTTATCAATGCCTTCGACAACAACGCAGTCACCTGCTGTGAGCCCTTCGGCCACCACCCACATATTGCCTACCTTTTCGCCCATTTTGACTTTGCGGGTTTCCGCCTTGCTATCCGCAGTAACGATAGTAACGAAAGTTTCATCCAATAGTTCTTTTACCGCCCGTTGCGGAATCAGGATCGCGTCCTTGCGAAATTCGCCCGGAACTACGATTTTAGCAAACATGCCAGGAACCAGAAACTTCTGGGAGTTACCAAAAAGAGCTTTTAACGTTATGGTTCCCGTGGTGTCACCAACCCCTTTGTCAATCTGTTCAACCCCCCCTGTAAGGGAATACTCCGAGCCATCGCTAAGGATGAGTTTCAGATTATCTTTGAATGTGCTCGGCAACGTCCCGCCCCCCATGCGGGCGAATTTAATATACTCGGTTTCACTTATACTAAACTGTACCCAGATGGGATCAATGGAAGATACGGTAGCCATTGTCGTCGTACCTGCCGTCACGAATTGCCCAATGCTAGCATCGTTGACATCAATCCGTCCGTCCACCGGCGAGACGATCAGAGTATCCTGTTCATTCTCCATCGCCTGCTGCAAACTGGCCCGGTTCTCTTCAACGGTTGCAGCTTGTTCCTCGGCTTGGGCTTCATAGGAATCCAGCGTCTGCTGGGCAATTCCCCCACTCGCCGCCAAATTTCTGTATCGTTCTACATCTCTTTGGGTATTTCGTAATGTTGCCTGCGACTTAGATAATGTCGCCCGGGCGGAATTGATTGACGAAAGGTGCTGCTTATTGTCAATCCTAAATAAAGGCTGCCCTTTGGAAACTGTATCACCGCCCTGAACCATTTTGGCCACGATATTACCTGATACCTTAGACATGATCTTGACCTCATCCTTGGCCGTCACTTTACCGACGAACTCATAGTTGATCGGCATATCCTGCTGTACAACGCGCATTGCCTTAACTTCTACCGCCGAGCTGCGCATATTGGGTCCGGAGACAGTTTTGCCACCAACCCCCAACCGCATGAATGCCCATCCCGCTAAACCGATCAATATAATAATCCCAACAATCATTTTCGGGGAAGACTTGATCATCAATTGCTGCTCCTCCTGCCCTTAGATTTCTTGGTCTCGCGGATCATCATCTCCTGAATAAATCCATTTTACGTTACTTACTCGACGAGCCAATGGCAATGCCAATCAGGATAGCCGCAATACCACGTACTTCGCGGTCATGGCGTTCCGTTTCGCGCCGTTGCCGCTCACGCCATTCTCTTTCGTTTTCATTATGACGCCGCCGCATTTCCCGTTCGTGGCGTTCATTCTCCTTACGCAGTCGCTCATCATGCTGGCGCTGACGTTCTCGCCGTTCCCGCTGTTCACGTTCCCGCTGACGCTCGCTTTCCCGGTTGCGGTCACGATCCCTATCACGATCCCGTTCTTCATAACGTTGTCCATTGCGTTGATCATTATCTCTTGGTGATGCTTCGATTACAGATGCTCCAAATCCGATTTGCATGACACCTATCATGGAATAGATAATCACTTTCTTTGCCAAGCTATTCATCATTTGGCCCTCCTTCATTTTCCTAACTAAACTATAATGTTTCATTTCCTATCATCCCGCAACCCACCCTTGCACCGACGGTTGCAGACGGCTTTTGCTTGTCGTAAGGCAGATAGTTCTCTTAAGCTTTTTTCCAACAGATTCGCTGCAGCGAAAATGCGCTTTTTTTGCCCAATTTGCCGTAATTGTTCCAACTCACGGATTAAGTGGTCTATTTTTGTTAACAATTGTTCTTTTTGGGCGTAGTATAGTTGTTCCAAAGCTTTTTTACGAAAAAGCGCTATGTTCATTCTTCGAAGCATTGTCTGCATCGATACTTATCTGGTGTAACGCAGGGAGTTCCTGGTCCATCTTTTTGCCTAGCTTTTTGAGGCCGTTTTCAACTGCGGATTTCTCCGACACCGTGAGCACTAATCCGTAGGCTCCCCCTATGAAATTCTCCCGATCTCCTCTTGCCTGGATAACGCTGTCAAAAACTCTTTTACCGGATGCCACGTTCCAGATGGTGATCTTGACTGGGATTTCTGCCGCGCACCATTTTTTCATAAAAATTCCTTTAACCCCTCGTCTAATTTTAACTTTTTGCAAGTCGGTGCTGACCACATAATCTGCTCCTGCTGCAGCGGCATCCTTGATAACTTTGTCTTCAGTCTCCGGCTCACCGTTGAGACTCACCTGAGTAGTGTAATTCTCCAGCGGAATGGCAGTGAACTTTTCCGCTGGATATTTCTTAGCGTACTGGGCGTTGACGGCTTCAATCATGTAGCCCGGTTTCTTCATACCAGTGTTATCGACAACAGGAAGAAAGAGAATGGCCGGAATCTTTCCTGTGGTTTCCGGCCCCGCCGGGGCGGCAAGTGCGGTTCCCGATATAAGCAACATTAAGACGAAAACAATCATTTTTATTCTCAACTTTATTCTCAACATAATCACTCCTAACGGTAATGGTTCCAATATACTAAAGGTTAGAGGAAACGAGCTTTACACGGCAATCTCTCGCAGCCGGGTTGTTTGCCGTGATGACCGCCCCCCCCTGGTTATATAATGTCGCACCATGAAGGCCAGCCCATTCGTAATTGAGTCCATTGGAAATTTAGTCCACTTATCTTTAGTTTTCATTTTCCTCTCCTTGTTATATTTTTCCATTGTTATGTTCCAGCTAATTATAGCAAGTCAATATGGCATGAATGTGTCAAGTTCTCCCAAAAAACTCCTACCCAGTCTAAATTAGCCTTATTTGTGCCATAATCTTGTGTTATTCTTAAATAAAGGAATATCTATATTTAAAAAATATAGAAAGGATGTTACCGTATGATAAAAATTCTAATTGCCGATGATGAGAAAGATATACGTGATATTGTTACCTGGTATCTTAGCCGCGAAGGGTTTGAAGTTTTCACAGCAGCCGATGGACATGCTGCCATGGATATAGAAACCTCCCACTTACCTGATTTGCTCATATTGGATGTAATGATGCCCGGCTTATCCGGCTGGGAAATTGCCAAGGCAGTGCAGCGGAATGTTCCCATTATTTTTTTAACCGCGTTAGGCGAAGAAAACGACAAAATCAATGGTTTTAAGCTAGGCGCGGATGATTATATTGCCAAACCTTTTAGCCCTCGTGAATTAGTTGCCAGAGTGCACGTTATTTTACGCCGAAATGGAAAATTGGCTTTGTCAGGTGACGTTCTACAGTTTCCGTCCTTTTTACTAGAACCAGGAACACAGAAAGTTATTACTAATGAAAAAGCGATTGAATTATCTACCAAAGAATTTGAATTATTATATTTCTTGGCCCGTCATCCTCATACCATTTTTACCAGAGAGAATCTGATGATTAATTTATGGGGCTATGACTTTGAAGGGGATGAACGCACTGTTGATTCTACAATAAAAAGAATACGTAAAAAAATTGGCATAGCCGGGGATTTTATAAAAACGGTACGTGGAACCGGTTACAAGTTTGAGGTGGACAAGCCATGATAACTCGTTCATTGCTCTTTCGCCAGCTATTCAGCCATGTGGCAATTATCATCTTTATGGCACTAACCTTGTCAGTTTCAGTTATCTACTTCGCATATCAAAGCGATAATGGTGACTTAGCCATCAGGGTAAGAAATATTGCCGCTTTTTTTTCTGAGGATTTGAAAGGAGGTCGCATACCCGATAGGGAGTGGGAGTTAGCAAGTCAGGCTACTGGAGCAGTATTTTGGCTGGAAGATAATGATGGACAGATTATCCAAGGAAGCCCACCCGTTGATTTGAACGCAGAATCCTATACAATCCGTAATTCAGTAGACTATTCCAAGCAGTTCCTTTTTTCAACAGAAGCGCAAAATGCTGTCATTATTTCAGTACCTGTGCTAATAGGAGAGGAGCCCGGACGCTTACTAGCCTATTATCCGCTTCGCCCTGTCCTCTTAGAGATGATAATCCGCTCTTATTTTTTTCCATTTATTGCCGGACTTGCGGCCGCCTTTTTATTAGCACTGCTGTTATCACAAAAATTAACCAGATCGATTGCCGACATTGCATCTGCCGCCAAACGATTCTCCGCAGGAGATTATACAAGCCGCACCCGTTACACTGATAAAGATGAAATCGGAACACTTGGCAAAACATTTAATGCCATGGCCGATGCTATTCTTCATATCCAGCAAACCAGACGCAATTTTTTCTCCAATATTTCCCATGAATTAAAAACACCGTTAAGTTGTATAAAAGCCACAACAGAGGCACTCATTGATGGTATTGCGGTGAATGATCAAGAGCGAACCCAGTACTTAGAAAGAATATTAGCGGAAACAGACCGAATGTCCAGGTTGGTCCATGACATTACGGATACTGAACAGTTGGAGTCCGGCAAAATGTTTATCAAACAGGAACGGCTTGATTTAGGAGCACTGCTGCTAAATCAAGCCGATAAGATCGAACTGCTATTAAAGAAAAAAAACCTTTCTCTACTGCTGCGACTTGAAACTGATAAGCGCTACGTTTTGGGTGATACTGACCGATTGGAGCAGGTTTTAAATAACTTGCTGAGTAATGCGATACGGTACGCTCCATCAGGTTCCCGTATTGGTTTGCTATTGACCGAAGAAAACAAATGGCTTCAAGTTTGCGTATCCGATCAAGGAGAAGGAATTGCCGAAGCAGATCTGCCGTTGATATGGGAGCGTTTTTATCGCGCAGATAAATCACGTAACCGTTCTTCCGGTGGAAGCGGTCTTGGCTTGTTTATCAGTCGCGGCCTGATTGAGGCTATGGGAGGAACGATATCGGCACATAGCCAAAAAGAAGAAGGCACCCGGTTTATGATTCGTATTCCCTGGCTAGAATGAGACTTCATCAAATAAAAAAGTGCAAGCTGTTCCGTACAGCTTGCACTTTTTTTGCTGTCATCCTAATGATGGGAATATATCATTTCTTATTCCGAATGGCTTTCGCTCCATCGGCCGCCAGATACCCAATACAGAAAAAAGAACTTTACAAAAAAATCTCTTTTATTCCTGGGAAACAAGAATCATCGTATTTGCCATATTCATGCCATATAACGGATTTATAATTAGATATTGTTTTGAAATGGTTATTTTTAACCAATATCTAAATTTTTTCTGCATCTCTCCTATGATATACAGATACATTATTTCAAGCATTCACTGGGACTGTTCCTGGCAGCATGCAATTTTTTCTGAAAGTGGTGAATCATTTGTTACCGCAAAAGAGACTTTTAAAAACATCGCCACCTTTGTTTGCCCAAAAAGGCTTTGATGCCGTCACCATTCGTGAATTGTCTGAAGAAGCTAACACGAACTGCTCACTGATCTCCTATTACTTTGGCGGCAAGAAAGGACTATACGCCACCGTATTGGAAAAACAATTCGAACCGGCACTGGAAACGCTTTCGGCAATATCTAACACATACCACTTATCTCCCCGTGAGCGTTTGCAACTATTCGCGAAAACAATTTTGTCCTACCAAACGAAAAACCCCCTGTTTCTGCAGTTTCTCTGCAATGAGTCCACTCTCCCCACCTCTAGCGGCCAGTTTATAGTAAAACAATATCTTACGCAATCCCTGCAAATTATTCACACAATTCTGGAGGAAGGTGTACAATCCGGAGATTTTAAAAGTAATTTCAATATCGACTACGCCGGATTAGCTTTGTATGGAATTATAAATTTTCATGCCAACTCCCTCTTTGCAGCTTTACCGCAACATTGGGACGAAACCCTTATCCCGGAACTGATCGACCTGTATTTATATGGATTTGCAAAAAATTCCGAATAGCCCATCAGCTTATATCAGAAAAACATTAAGGGAGGAGTAAAATCATGCACCAGTTAAATTGGTTAACGAATGTACAAAAAAACAAGGAAAAAGGCGAGTGCACCTATGTACGAGTGGCAATATGATTATTTTTATTTTTACGTTTGGATGGATAGTTTTATAACTGCTTTGTGGTATGTAGCCGGTACATTATTGGTTATCGATATCATATTATTTTACTTCACACTTTCCCCCAAAAAACACGAGCCTCACTAACAACCATAGTTTTCTTGGAATTAATAATATCCATGCTTTTCTCTATCGGTCGGAAAAAGGCCATACTAGGGACATTGGGCAATTGCACTTTTTGATATTCCTGTTATCCTTGTTAGCTGCCTTATGCAGCTTCCTATATTGTTCGGCCGCTCCTTAACGGGGGGTTCAGGGGGAAGGGAGGACGGAAAGTGGACACATGCTCTTGGTGTCCACGGGGTGGGACGGGCGCGGCCACGGCAGGGATCGAACGACTGTTATCACCCGGCCAGGCGAGTGGCGGCAAATGGCCCAGTGGCGCAGTTGATCGCCCCGTTCTCCGGGATTGCATACTTTGTTTTCCGTTCCCGGCGGTCCGGCCGGAGTGTCCTGCCGGGGTCCCGCGCAGCATGCGGGGCCAACCGACGTTCCCCGCAGTCCGGGTACGAGTGCAAGGGAGTGCCCCGGTCTACATCCCCCTGCTGGCTGCGTCTCTAAGCGTCAGCGGCACCTGGGCGGGAACGGATGAGGAGAGTGCAGCGCCGCCTGCAAGGATGTGGAGCGGGCTTTGTGTCGCCAAGCAGTCCGACAACCGGAAAAATTGAGTGCCAGATGAACAGATTACGCGCGGGATGGAATCGCCAATTCAACAATAAAGCCATTGACATCTGTTCGACTGTTCGACAGTTCGACAGCGTCAATGGCTTTTTATATTACCTGTTCAATTGCCGGATCACTAGCACCAGATCCAAAATATCACGAATCAATTTTAGGCGTTCGGTATGCTGCTCTTCAAACGAATCTGGTAAGGCATCCAGAGCGACCCTATTCATACGCACTTACTTTGCTCACCCTGACCATCTCCTTTCTTGTAACAGGGGGCCTTGGCCGCAAGGTCTGCCACATTCTCTTCCCGGATGCAGTTTTCCTCTTCTCCCTCTGCCGCCTCAATCCGCTCCATATCCGCCGGCGGCGGGCCATACACTGTTTTTAAGTTCATTTTTTCGTGACCTCCATCCTTTCGACGCAATTACACATCTGATTGATTGCGCTGGTCAGTTCGATCAGGCGCTTCTCCAGTCTGACCAAAAGGTAGAAGGCCACTACCATGGGAAAACCGTAGGTCGCCGTCAGGCGGGCCAACTCTTCCAATGCAAGGCCTCCTCTCATGCATTAGGCTAACTCGGTAATCGCCAACTGGCGGATTTGCGCTTCCTTAGCGGTCACCAGATCACCGCTGGTGCTGGAAAATACATTTTTGGCAATAATGGTGGCCATCACAGACTGCGCTTCGGCCAGCGTCAGACCATCTTTCGGGTCTTTTACCGCCACCGTTACCTCTTTGCCGCCTTCCGTACCAAAGATCATTTCCAACGTCTTCGTATTGGTATCAGCCATCGCTCTATCCTCCTTTCTTCCTGGCTAAACGCCTTTAGTCTTACTGATTGATCAGGCTGGCATTATCCACGCGGGTAATCTCCGCCAAAGGATAAGATTGCAGCCCCATCAATGCCTGAGCCACGTCAAACAAATCCTGATCCGTCGCTGTCGATTTAGCGGTATAGTTCCGGGTGACATAGGCCGGACTGCCACTCGTGGTCACGCCCTTTTGCAGCTTAACAGCAATCGTGCTACTTTGCGGTAGTTTTACTACAGCCATTGAGTTTCGCCTCCTTTCTGTCCGGTGTGGTTCCACGCAAAAGGCACACCCCGGGAGGTGTGCCTTTTACGCCTGGAACGGATTATGACAAGCGCAGCCAAGGCCACGCGGGTCACCAACTCATTGCCCGTTCCAGGAGCAATATTGCATTTTGTATTTATTATATATGCAATTTGAAATATTGTAAAGTATTTTCCTTTTAGTACCCCAAACGTAAGGAGCCACCAGGACAGTGCCAAGCACAATCCAGCCGCAGACACCCACCTTAGCCAGCAACATAATCAGCCAAACCGGTAGCTATGGCCACCGCTGCTGCCAATTGCCCGACATAACCGGTTAAAAGCGACCGCTCCGCCTCATTGGAAATAAAGGCCACCTCCACCAGCACCGCCGGACAATCCGTTTCCCGCAGTACCTGGAAATTGGCTTCTTTCACGCCCCGGTCGGTGGTAGAGAGTTCTGCCACCAACCGTACCTGCAGGTAAGTCGCCAGTCGCGCACCCCGTAGACTGCCCGGATAATAATAAACCTCTGTGCCATGCGCGGCTGGACTCTCGGCACTATTGGCGTGAATGCTGACAAATACGTCCGCTCCGCTTACATTGGCCAATTCCGCCCGGAAGGCCAGGTCATCAGTCGCAATATCACCTGTCCGGGTCAGCAACACCTCATACCCCTGTTCATCCAACTGGTTAGTCAACAACTTGGCAATGGCCAGCACCACATCGCACTCCCGCACACCAGCAGCGCAGGCCCCCGGCTCCACTGGCCCGGAATGCCCAGGGTCAATGACAATTTTCATTTTCTTCTCCCCCTTATCGTATCGTCTTATCAGAATTCCACTTACCTGCAAAGCCCGCTTCGCATCCCTGCGGGCGGCGCTGCAGACACTAACGCGTCTTCCGCCTGCCGTCTCCTCGGGCTGCTCCGCTCAGTGCCAACCAGTACCCCCAAAACGGATACCACTCTATGGCTGACCGTCCGCTCCTTGCGGCGTTCCGCTTTTGCTGCACTCTCCTCATCCACTCCCGTTCAGCCACCGCTATCACTTAGAGTCGTATCCTGCCTGGTTGCTATTCATCATTTGAGCAGGAGCGCAGGCCAGGACACTCCCTCTACTCGCGCCCAGACCTGCCGAATAAAGTGGTACCGGCCGCCTCACAAAAAATCTGAATAAGGTTGGCGGCCTGATTCTATCACCCATCCCTACCCCTTCCCATCGAGGGAAGGGAAGCGCAGCCATCCGATATCACCAGGGCGGCGGGGCGAAGCACCTTAGCGGCACAGCCGCAGGTCATTCGCTTGTCCCGCCACCCTTCCGCCCTGTACCGTTCACGTCTTCCGCCCTGCTGCAGTCGCGCCCGGTACAAGGCTGTGACATAAGGACATTATCCGACGTCTGCGCACCGCTTACGCGGCAGCGTCGCCCTGGCTCCTTGTTTATCGGCCCCACCCCTAACCCCTCCCGTAAACCGGGAGGGGAATAAGAGACGCAGCCCGTCAATGTCCGCTCTGCTATTCCGCACACCGCTTTGACTGTTAACCAGGCCGGGCCAGCTCCGACTTGTCCAAAAACTCTACATCCCTAACCACCACTTCAGTCACTTTTTTTCGCTGACCATCTGCTCCCTCAAACTGCCGCGTATGCAACCGCCCCTCAATTGCTATACGACGCCCCCCGTCTCCTTCCTGACCAATAAGCTCTGCCAGCGAATCCCAGGCTACGCAGTCAATGGCATCGGTTTCTTCGCGCACTTTGGTCCTAAAGTTCACCGTTAAAGAAAACGAACAAACTGCCTTGCCACTCATTGTATACCGCATGTCCAGTTCCGGGGCCAAACTTCCCACCAGAAAGACCTTATTCATGCCAGCCCTCCCCTCTTGTTGTCCACATAGTCACAGGCTCTACTACTATTATTGGTTTACGTTTACAATCAAGTTTACGTTTAATTAATATATTCAGGTTGCCAATCATAATGATTGACAAACCCGGCTTTGCCATTCCACTTGCCGATCATTATGATTGGCAAATCGGCTTCACCAATGCCAGTTGCGGTTTATCCACAGGGTTATCAACAGATTTATCCACAGTTTTTCCGTTAAATGGCTGCAGTTCATAATACGGCGCCAGTCGCCCCGGGCGGGGCGTATGAACTAGCAGCCCAGCCGCCACCAGTTCGCTTCTGGCCCGCGACAATGTCGCATAGCTGTAACCTAAAAAGCCTAAGAGCGTGCTGGCGGCCACCGTCAGCCGGGGCGGCCAACCAGCCCGGTTATATAGATGCATTAGTAGGCTCCACAATGCCTGGGCCTCGCTGGAAAGCGGCCGCGTTAAGAGGCGGGCGTAAAAATTGTTGAGCTCTACAATGTAATTCATGGCCCCGCCCACTTCCACCGGTGAACTTGCTTTCGCCGGCGCTTACCGTTCACGGCAGGATACGCTTTAGACTGGCCGTGTCCACGCCCGTTTTGGCGCTGGCCCGCCGCCGCAGCCACTCATTGGCGGCCTCCACATGAATGATAAAACGATTTCCTTCCTTCGATGCCGGAAAATCCGGTAGATAGCAAAATTCCCGCACCCGGTTCTGACCAATGCCGGTCATGGCTGCAAATTCCTTGACCGTAACCACCAGCTTGGTATTTGTCATAAAAAAACCTCCCCCATATATTTATTAACGCAATTATCACATTGCATTATGTAATAATTATAGGGGATGTGTTTCTATTTTTCAATACATTTTGCAATTTAATATTTACAAATCGCAATATATTATGTACAATGTGAATAGCAGCTGTTTTTCTACAGTGTGTGATAAAAAATATATGGTGTGTGATAAAACATGAGCAAAGAAATAGGGCAGCGCCTACGCGCCGCCCGTGAACGCCTCCACTTGTCGCAGGCTGCCCTGGCTGAAGCCATTGGCGCCGGCAATCAATCCACAGTGGCCGGATGGGAACGCGGCCGCACTGAGCCAGACGGAGAAACGCTGGCACGCCTGGCAGTTATTTTAAAAGTCTCTACCGACCATCTGCTCGGTGTGACATCAGATGTCCTGTCCTTGCCTTCCGATGTCACTGAACTGGCAAAAGATATTGCAGACCTGTCACCGGCAGATCGGGCAGTTCTCGAAAAAATCGTAGCCGCACTAAAAGCCGAAGACAAAGACAAAGTTGTCCCTGGTTAACCGGTGGATTCGTAGCATGTTATATCCCGGCGGTAAGCGCCGGAAATGAAAAAGCGGCCGAGTGGCGGCCGCCTTTTCCAAACCCGATATAAAAATTTACATAATACCTATTGATCGAGTAACGAAACAAATTACACGATACTGCAGCATATAATAAAATGTTTGGTTACATTATGGAGGGATTTACATGTTTGGCATTATTCATTACGAAATGTTCCTTATTGCTTCTATCATTCTTAATATTACGCCAGGGTCAGATACAATTTACGTTTTAAGCCGAAGCATTACGCAAGGACGTCTGACGGGTATTTACTCTGTACTGGGCACCAGTGCCGGCTGCGTAATCCATACTGTCCTTGCGGCACTTGGACTATCTGTTATTTTATCACAATCTGCTTTGATTTTTATGATGGTCAAAATAGCGGGGGCTTTCTACCTTGGTTATCTCGGTGTTACCATGCTGCTGGCAAAGGATAATGTGGTAGCTTCCCAAACGAAAGAGGGCATGTCTAAAAAAGATACCTTTTGGCAGGGGTTAATCATCGATGTACTGAATCCCAAAGTAGCTCTTTTCTTTCTCTCTTTCCTGCCGCAGTTTATTGATCCACAAAATAATTATGGGATGATTCCCTTTTTAATCTTAGGGATAACCTTCATCGTTACCGGTGCCCTATGGTTACTATTCGTAGTCTATTTTTCTGCCAAAGTAACCACATTTCTTCGTAAAAAAACTACTATTATGAACAAAGTTTGTGGCAGTGTCTATTTACTTTTAGGAGTAAAGCTTCTCGCTTCCGAAAAAAGCTAGGAAAACAAAGGATGGTGTGTGTACATGGCGCATTGGGCAAGCAGCCTGCGTGCCTCCGGGACGCCGCCGTAATGGGGACAAGCCCTGCGACGTACGAACCGGAGCGATCGTCAGTAAAGGAGGTGTGTGTGTATGGAAAAAGAAAACTATGGCAAAGGCAGCATTTATCGACGTCAGGATGGCCGCTGGGTGGCTGCCGTCTGCAGCCGTGACCCTGTGACGGGTAAATCCATCCGCCATTATCGCTATGGCAAAACCAAACAGGAAGCGCTGCAGAAAAAAATGGAGCTGCTCGCCAAAAGCGAACAGCCACCCGTCCGCCCCGGCCTGGCAGCCTTTCACAGCTAGGCTGCACCTGTAATTCGTTGCAAACCGCATGCGGTGGCAACGGGTTATACAACAACAGCGTGCAGCCGCCCTTGCCACCGACATAAACAAAGGTGGTGTGTGTACATGGCTAAACGCGCCAATGGCGAAGGAACCATTTGTAAACGTAAAGATGGCCTGTGGATGACAGCCGTCATCATCGGCCGCGATGCCGAAACCGGTAAACCCGTCCGCAAATATTGCTATGGCAAAACCAAAGGCGAAGTCCAACAAAAAAAAGACGCCCTGCTCGAACGGAGTAAAGGGCCGGTCTTCATTGACGCCGACAAAATCACAGTCGGCCAGTGGGTGGAAAAATGGCTGACTATCTACGCCCGGGCCAGCGTCAGGGGCAATACCTATATTGGCTACCGCTCGGTCGTCAACAACCACATCCTGCCGCTCTTAGGCGAGATTAGACTACAAAAGCTCAGGGGGATTGATATTCAAAATATGGTGAATACCATCAAAGACAACGGCGGTGGATCGCGCCTGGCCGAACTGGCCTTTGCCGTCCTGCGCATTGCCTTAAACAAAGCCTTTAACGAGGAAATACTATACCGGCTACCGTTCAAAACTGTATCGCTACCCAAGAAGCGCCGCAAGGAATTCGTGCCGCTAAGCAGCACTGAGTGGGCAAACCTGTTTACAACAGCCGAGGCCGACGCCGAAATGTATACCGCCCTGTCCTTAGAATGGGCCACCGGCATCAGCCGCTCCGAGCTCTTAGGATTGAAGTGGATAGACTTCAATTTCACCACCGACAGCGTCAGCATCCAGCGGGCTGCCATCATCACCGACAACGGTTTAGAACTGGACGACACAAAAACCGTCGCCCGTCAGCGCGTCCTGCCGCTACCGGAAGTCACGATACTACAAATGAAGCAGCACCAGGCACGCCAGACAGCAGCCATTGCTGCCAGTAAAACCGCAGGCCTATCCTGGGATGCCAATGACCTGGTATTCCCCGACCCCTTCGGCAAACTCCAGGACCCGCGCAGTTGGTCCAAACGCTTTCAACGCCTGGCCAAAGCGGCCGGCATCAACATCACCTTTCATAAACTCCGGCACGACCATGCCAGCCGCCTCTCAGCCAACGGCGTCAGCATCAAAGACGCCCAGTACCGACTGGGCCACAGTACCACACAAATGCTTCTCAATGTCTATACCCACAGGATATCCGGCGGTCAGGAAAAAATCGCCTCATGGCTTAATTCTTCCTTCCCCGCCACACCAAGCCAACATGAAACACCACTTAACTAACTGTTTAGAAAATGCAGTTTCCGCCGCGTTGTTGTACGGTTGTTGTAAAACTGCTATGAAAACGAAAAAAAGAGCTTTACGAAAACCTCGTAAAACCCTTGATATACAAATGGCGACCCCGGCAGGATTCGAACCTGCGACCTTTTGATTCGTAGTCAAACGCTCTATCCAGCTGAGCTACGGAGTCTTTTTATTATTACAGCCTTCATTTAAAAACCGTAAGCCAGTTTCTGTTTTAGGAAATTATTTATCTAACGCATTAACTGCGTTCTCCCCTTCGGTTTGATTCCCTACAGGAAGTTCCCCTACCAAAATTCGGGTTTCTGCCTCGTGGAGTTTACCACTTTTCACTAGACTGTCGCCAGCCTACTCATTCTCTGTGCACTT
>Ga0316604_10001932_pt1 | contig 17059 bp, 14 predicted proteins | sample OWC_soil_day20_C_FD_207650 | JGI IMG/M metagenome (GOLD analysis project Ga0316604, IMG submission 207650) | Wetland soil microbial communities from Old Woman Creek delta, Ohio, United States - OWC_soil_day20_CT | ecosystem: Environmental > Terrestrial > Soil > Wetlands | place: USA: Ohio... | reverse complement strand
CCGAAGGCGTTGGCGCGTTTGACCACTTCCTGGCCGATGCGTCCCAAGCCCAGCACGCCGAGCGTCTTGCCCATCAGTTCGTGACCGGTGCGGCGCGTCCACTGACCGCTTTTCACCGCGCTGGCATGGATCCAGAAATCCTTGGCCAGCGCGATCATCAGGCCAAAGGTGTGCTCGGCGACGGTGCTGTGGTTGACGCCGGGAGTAAATAGCACCGGAATCCGCTTCGCGCTGGCGTGCGCCACGTCGATCGAATCGAGTCCGATCCCGTACTTGGCGATGACCTTGAGCTTGTCTCCCGCCGCGTCGATGACGTGGGCGCTGATTCTGTCGTCGCCGTTGAGGAAAGCATCGAAACCGTTATTCTCGCGAATCAGTTCGAGTATTTGCGCTTCGCTCAGCGGTCCGCGCGCGCGGATGACCTCAAAGCCACTGCGCGCCAGCAGATCGTGATGTGGTCCCGGGGTATCCTGGAAGCTGGTGGTGGTCAGCAGAATTTTCATGGTGTCTTTAGCGGTGAGAGTTGGTCGGTGCAGCGCCGAGTTCACTGAGCGCCCCCCGGGCATTTTATGGGCTATGGCCAATCCAGTGGTAAGAATCACGGCGCGCTGGCAGCGGCGCCTGGCCTGCGCGACAATGGCCGGCCTGATGACCTTGCGACCGACCGCCATGCCACCGAAAAAAAACAGCGCCACGCCCTGCCCCTGCGGCCAGCCGAAAGACTACGCCGACTGCTGCGGCATCTACCACGCCGGCGTTGCGGCGCCGACCGCCGAAGCGCTGATGCGTTCGCGCTACAGCGCCTACGTGCTGGCGCTCGAACCTTATCTATTGGCCACCTGGCACACCAGCACGCGGCCGACAGACGTCACTGCCGAAGAAAAAACGCGCTGGCTCGGGCTGACGATCAAGCGCTTTGAGGCAACTGGCGCTGACCGCGCGCTGGTCGAATTCGTCGCGCGCTACAAGATCGGCGGCCGCGCGCAGCGACTGCACGAGGTCAGCCGCTTTGTTCGCGAGGACGGGCGCTGGTATTACGTCGATGGACAGTTCGATGACGTCGTGGCGGATCGATGCTGATGAGCGACGAGTCGAACAACGAGCTGACTATCCTCTACCGCGACGAGCAGCTGATCGCGATCGACAAGCCAGCCGGACTGCTGGTCCATCGCACCGTCCTCGACCGCCATGAGACGCGCTTTGCCGTGCAGTTGCTGCGCGACCAGATCGGCCAGCACGTCCATCCCGTGCACCGTCTCGATCGCGGCACCTCGGGCGTGTTGCTCTTCGCGCTCGACCGCGCCATCGCGCGTACGCTAAGCGACCAGTTCGAGGCGCAGCATGTCGACAAGACCTATTTGGCAGTCGTTCGCGGCCACCCACCCGAAGCCGGGCGAATCGACCATGCGCTGACGCGCCAGTACGACGATTACGAGTTCCGCAATCCGGCGAGCGTCGCCGCCGCGCAAGACGCGATCACCGACTACCGGAGACTAGCCGTGACCGAACTTGCGCAGCGCGTCGATCGCTACCCGACCAGCCGCTACGCGCTGCTCGAACTCAAGCCCCAGACCGGTCGCCGCCATCAATTGCGCCGCCACTTGAAGCACCTGGCGCATCCGATCATCGGCGACGCGACCTACGGCAAGGGGCGCCACAACCGTCTGTTTCAGGAGCTGTTTGGCAGCCATCGCCTGCTGCTCGCCTGCCTCGAGATGCGCCTGACACATCCGGTCAGCGGACAGCCGCTGACGCTTCGCGCGCCACTCGCTGCGGATTTTCACGACGTTTTGGGCAAGCTCGGCTGGGGCGCCGTGCACGAGGAACCACCTGGCCCGTAGGAGCCCAATTCATTGGGCGATTGCAGCGTTCGAACACAACCAATCGCGCAGCGAAGCTGCGCTCCCACAGGACGCCCCCTTGCGGGGAATGAGCGGGTTATTCAGCCCCCGGATTCCCACACCGGCAGCACCCCGGCCTCACCCGGCGCGCAAGCAAAGGCAGCATCGACGCCGAGACCGCCGACCCAGGCAAGCTGGTCGCCGACCCACAGCAAGGGTAGCCGCGAGCGCTCCCAAGGCGGAATCGCGGCGTCCTGACAAAGCTTGCGCAGGCTGCGGCGCGGCCGCCTGGCGTCAGGCCGAAAGCGTTCGCCGCCGAACCTCGGCCGCAGCGTGACCTCGCCACCTTGCAGCGCTCGGCGGTCGATTCCCGACCCCGTGCCCGGAACGAGAAGGATCCGTCCGCCGGCCCACGGCAAGTCAGGCTCGCCCGACCAGGACTGGACAACAGGTGATGAATCCGGCGGGTGGCCGATGAGGTGCAGTTCGCCGCGATAGACATGTAGCTCGCCGTCGACGGTCGCCACGCAGGTTTCCGAGAGGCTGTCGGCGCTCGAGAGCTGACGCAGCGCCTCGTCGATCCAGCGCGTATCGGGCGCACGAAACCCTGCGGCGAGCCAGGCGAAGCGCAGCAGATTGCGCGCTCGCGCCGAACTGAGCACATTGAAGCCGGAAAGATCGATGCGCCCGGCCGGTGTGGTCAACGCAGCACGATCGATCGCCGCCAGCTCGTCGAGCAGCAACGCGCCTTCGGCGAAGTGCGACGCCGCTCGCGCCAGCGATTTTGGCGCGCCAGGGAATTTTTCATCGAGCCGCGGCATCACCTCGTGGCGCAGATAGTTGCGCCGAAAATGCGTATCGGCATTGCTCTCGTCGTCAATCCAGGAGAGCGATTGCGCGCTCGCGTAGTCTTCGATCAGCGCCCGCGGCACGTCGAGCAGCGGGCGCACCAGCCGCGGCCCGCTGCCCTGCGTACGTTCGGCGAGCATGCCGGCGGCGCCAGCGATTCCGGCACCGCGCAGCAGATTGAGCAGCACCGTTTCGGCCTGATCGTCGCGATGATGAGCGAGCGCCAGCAAGTCCGCGTCGCAGTCGGCAAACGCCGCATGGCGCGCGCGGCGCGCGGCGCTTTCCAACCCTTCGCCGGAGCCCTGCGCCACCGTGACGCGAACCATCGACAACGGCACCGCATGGCGCGCGCACCATTCGGAGCAGAACGCGGCCCAATCGTCGGCGTTGGCGCTGATGCCGTGATTGACGTGGAGCGCGGACAGTGAAAACGGATAAGCAGCGGACGAGCGCAGGCGGTCAAGCGCATGCAGCAGGACAACCGAGTCGCGCCCACCGGAGAGACCGACGCACAGACGCCCAGACGCCGAACTTGCCGTCGGCCGACTCAGTCGCTCCGCGAAAAAATCCGCCAGGATGGCGACGAGCGGGTGCTCATCACCCGCCACGCAAGGATCAGCGCTGCGCCTGCTCTTTGGTTCGGCCATAGGCCATCAGCCGCGCGAAGCGCGCCTCAAGCAGTTCGCCGGTCGACAGCGCAGAGAGCTGTTTCAAGCTATCCTGCAGCGCCTTCTTGAGACTCGCGCCCATCGCCGGGTAGTCGCGATGCGCGCCGCCGAGCGGTTCGCTGACGATTTTGTCGATCAACCCGAGCGTCTTGAGACGCGACGCGGTGATGCCCATGATTTCGGCGGCCTCACTCGCCTTTTCAGCGCTCTTCCAGAGAATCGACGCGCAGCCTTCGGGAGAGATCACCGCGTAGGTCGAGTACTGCAGCATCTGCACGACGTCGCCGATGCCGATCGCCAACGCGCCGCCCGACCCGCCTTCGCCGATCACGGTGACGATGATCGGCACCTTGAGTTCGGCCATCACGTAGAGATTGCGACCGATCGCTTCGGACTGGCCGCGCTCCTCGGCGTCGATGCCGGGATAGGCGCCCGGCGTATCGATGAAGGTCATCACCGGCAGGCCGAACTTTTCGGCCAGGCGCATCAGGCGCAGCGCCTTGCGATAGCCCTCGGGACGCGGCATGCCAAAATTGCGGTAGAGCTTTTCCTTGGTGTCATTGCCCTTCTGGTGGCCGATCACCATCACCGGCTGGCCGTTGAAACGCGCCAGGCCGCCGACGATCGCGTGGTCGTCGGCAAAAGCGCGGTCGCCGTGCAGTTCCTCAAAATCGGTAAAGACGAGATCGATGTAGTCGAGCGTATGCGGGCGCTGCGGATGACGCGCGACCTGCGCGATCTGCCACGGCAAGAGCTTGGCGTAGATTTCCTTGGTCAGGATCTGGCCCTTCTTCTCGAGACGCGCGATCTCTTCGGAGATGTCGACCGCCGAATCGTCCTGCGCGAAGCGCAAGGTTTCGATCTTGCCTTCGAGGTCGGCAATCTGCTGTTCAAAGTCGAGAAAACTGATTTTCATCAAGCGTTGGGCCGGTTCTAAAATGGCGCCCATTCTAACCCAAAGCCCCCGGATCGGTTGGTGCGCCGCAACAGGCGGCTGCACGGGGTGGGCGCTCAATACTCGACCGGCAGCGGATCGAGGCTGCGCCAGAGATACCAAGTCGCCACCGAGCGCCACGGACGCCAACGTTCGCCGTACGCGGCAAGAACTCCCCGGGGCGGACGCTCACCCGCCAGGTAGTGCAAGGCGACGGCCTTCTGCAAGCCGATGTCGTCGAGCGGAAAAACGTCGGGGCGAAGCTGGTTGAAGATCAGGAACATTTCGGCGGTCCACACGCCGATGCCGCGCACCGCGGTGAGCTCGGCGATGATCTCCTGATCACTCATCGACGACCAGCGGCTCAGGTGGATCTCGCCGCTACTGAAATGGCGAGCCAAGTCGCCCAGATACTCGACCTTGCGCGCCGACAGGCCGCAGGCGCGCAGCGTCTGGCTGTCGCTGGCCAGCAGCTGCGCCGGAGCGATCGACGGCAAGGCCGTCGCCAAGCGCAGCCAGACACTGTCGGCGGCCTTGACCGAAATCTGCTGGCCGACGATCGAGCGCGCCAGCGTGACGAAAGGATCGCCGCGCGAGACCAGCGATGCCCCCGAAAAACGTTCGACCAGCGCGGCCATCACCGGATCGCACTGCGCCAGCGTGGCAGACGCGTGTTGCCAGTAATCGGGAATCATGGTGACAGACGGGGCCGAATCGTTGTATTAAGTCGCTTCATTTTTGATTAACCTTTGGCGTTGCACCGAGAGCAGAGGATTATGGGCGAAAAAATCTGGCTGAAGAGCTATCCGGCGAACATGCCGAGCGAAATTGTGCTGCCGCCCTTTGCCTCGCTGTCCGGACTGCTTGACGACACGTTTCGCCGCTTCGCCGCCCAGCAGGCTTTCGACAACTTCGGCCACGGCATGAGCTTTGGCGAAGTCGACCGTCTGTCGCGCGATTTCGCAGCCTTCCTGCTCGGACTTCCGGGAATCGCGCGCGGCGACCGCGTCGCGATCATGCTGCCCAACCTGCTGCAGTACCCGGTGGTGCTGTTCGGAATCGTTCGCGCCGGGCTCACGGTGGTCAACATCAACCCGCTCTACACCGCGCGCGAACTCGAACAGCAGCTCAAGGACTCGGGCGCCAGGGCGATCGTCATCCTCGAGAATTTCGCGCGAACGCTGCAGCAGGTTCTGCCGCGAACGGCGATCGAACAGGTGATCAGCACGCAGCTCGGCGACCTGCTGCCGGCGCCCAAACGCTGGCTGGTCAACACCGTCGTCAAGCACATCAAGAAGATAGTCCCGAGCTGGCGCATCGCGCGCGCAATACCCTTGCGCGCGGCGCTCGCAAGCGGCGCTCGCGCCGATTTCAAGCCATTTCCGGTCGGCCACGACGACATCGCCTTCCTGCAATATACGGGAGGAACCACCGGCGTCGCCAAGGGCGCCATGCTCACGCACCGCAACCTGCTCGCCAACCTCGAGCAGACCAGCCTGTGGATCTCGGGCAGCTTCAGCGAAGGCCGCGAGGTCGTCGTCGCGCCGCTGCCGATGTACCACATCTTCTGCCTGACGCTGACGCTGGCCTTCATGAAGTGGGGCAGCCAAACGGTGCTGATCACCAACCCGCGCGACCTGCCAGCCTTCGTCAAGGAACTCAAGCGCTGGAAGTTCAGCGTGCTGACCGGGGTCAATACGCTGTTCAACGGGCTGATGAATACGCCGGGTTTCGCGACGCTCGATTTTTCGGCACTCAAAGTCGTCGCCGGTGGCGGCGCGGCGGTGCAAAAAACGGTCGCCGAGCGCTGGCAGAAAATTACCGGGACCTGCCTCACCGAAGCCTACGGACTCACCGAAACGTCGCCCGGCGTCTGCTGCACGCTGCTCGGAACCCCGTGGAACGGCACCATCGGCCTGCCTGTCGCGTCGACCGACGTATCGATCCGCGACGACGCCTTCAACGAACTGCCGCCGTGGACCGGCGAAGGCGACATCGCCAGACACACCGGCGAGATCTGCGTGCGCGGACCGCAGGTGATGCGCGGCTACTGGAACAATGCAGAGGAAACGGCGCAGGCCATCGTCGACGGCTGGCTCAAGACCGGCGACATCGGCCACATGGATGACCAAGGCTACGTCACCATTACCGATCGCAAGAAGGACATGATTCTGGTCTCGGGATTCAACGTCTACCCCAACGAGGTCGAAAGCGTCGTGATGAACCATCCGGGCGTTACCGAATGCGCAGTGATCGGCGTTCCCGACGAGCGCTCAGGCGAGGCGGTCAAGCTGGTGGTGGTGAGAAAGGACCCGAACCTTGGCAAGGAGGATCTCATCGCCTATTGCCGGACGCAACTCACCGGCTACAAGCGACCGCACTACATCGACTTTCGCGACAGCTTGCCGAAAACGCCGATCGGCAAGATCCTGCGCCGCGAACTGCGCGACGAACACGTGACGACGTTCAGGGCAACCAGCTGACCGTATAACCATCCGCCTTGAACAAGGCCAACAAGCCGCGTTCGCCGTAAAGATGCAATGCGCCAAGCGCGAAAAACATCGATCCCTTCTCTTTGAGATGCCGATTGATACGCTCGTGAAATAGCGCGCTGCGTTCGTCGATCCCGTAACGGGTAAACACCGGATCGTTCGACGCCTCCGCCGCCAACTGCGCTTCGACCGCAGCGACATTTTCGGTTTTCCAGGCCAGCCAGCTTTCTTCGATGGCGCGGCATTCGGTATCCTTGCCCGCAGCGCGGGCCGCCACGAGCAATGCGGCAGCGTTGTGTTGGGCACTGCTCAACTGCTGAAAACTCGCACTTTTTTCCCGGTCCTGGTCGCTCATTTGCCCGAAGATGCGCTGACGATCTTCCGGCGTTTCCAACCCGTGAATCCTTTTTCCGCTCTTTTGCACGACCCAGGCGGTCTGCACGTCGGCACCAACCATCGAGAAGCCACAATCGGCATAGAGCGGCTGCAATTCGCCCGCACCTTTTTGGGAAACCCTCTTCAGATCGGCATCCGGTTGAGCAGTTTGCCTCGGTTCGGCGGCCTGCACACCGGGCCTGCTGTACGGCGCGGCCAGTTCGACAAAAGTGCGGTCAGCCCCCAAAATCCGCTGCCACGCCGAAGGCTTGAGCATGAGGTGAAATTCTTCGGCTGCGAAAAGCTTGTCGTAATGAATCACGCCAAACAGATAGAACGGTGCAGCACCTTCAGTGTTGGGGGTGATCTCGTAAAGGAAGCCGCCTTTATCGGCAACTGGCTTGCCGACATCGTCGGCGCCAGGCAGCGCTTGCCGCGCCGGCTGGCAACCCAACAAGACCAGAGCGCCGAGCGCAACGAGAAGCCATGATCTCATTTCACGCGTTCCTGGCGAATCCTGCGTCGTTTGACAACGGCAGTTGGCGCTAAGTGCGCCTAAAGGCTGGCGCGAATCACTCCAGCCAGACGCTTGACGCCTTCCTCAATCTGCGCCGGCGGAACGGTGACAAAAGCCAGCCGCAGCGCTTCACTGACCGGATTGGCGGCATAGAAAGGCGCGCCGGGGACAAAAGCCACGTTGAGCTCAATGGCACGCGCCAGGATCGCCGTGGCGTCCATTCCGCGCGGCAACTCGGCCCACAGGAACATCCCGCCGCGTGGCGTGTTCCAGCGCACGCCTTCAGGCATATGGCGCTTGAGCGCGCCGAGCATCGCCGCACATTGGTCGCGGTAGAGCGTGCGGATGGTCGGAATATGGCCGTCAAGGAAACCATCCTTGATCACTTCGTAGACCGCCATTTGCGACAGCGTCGCGGTGTGCAGATCGGTCGCCTGCTTGGCCTGCACCAGTTTGCTGCGCAGTGCCAGCGGCGCGATCACGTAGCCCAGGCGCAGGCCCGGCGCCAGAACCTTCGAGAAGGAACCCATATAGACCGTGCGTTCCGGCGCCAGCGAACGGATCGAGCGCGGTGTTTCGCCGTCGTAGGACAGCGCGCCGTAGGGGTCGTCTTCGAGAATCAGCAAGTCGAGTTCGCGAGCCCGCTCGGCCAGACGGTAACGGCGTTCCTCGGACAACAGGCGGCCGGTCGGATTCTGGAAATTCGGCAGGCAGTAAAGGAATTTCGAGCCGCGCATCGACTCGTTGAGGGCTTCGGGCAGCAACCCGTCCTCGTCCGAGGCGATCGAGACATACTTCGGCGCGAACAGCGAGAAAGACTGCAAGGCGCCCAGGTAAGTCGGCGTCTCAACGAGCACTGTATCGCCCGGATCGACCAGCACCTTGGCCAGCAGATCGAGCCCCTGCTGCGACCCCGAGACGATCAGCACCTCGTCGGGCGAAACCGGCGCCTCGGGGGTGCCGACGCGCGCCGCGATCCACTCGCGCAGCGGCGCGTAACCCTCGGTGGTGCTGTATTGCAGCGCTTCCCGGCCAGAGTTGGCGAGCACCCGGTCGAGCGCGCCACGCATCGCATCGACGGGGAAGGTCAATGGAGAAGGCAGACCGCCGGCGAAGGAAATCACCTCGGGACGCTCGGTCACCTTGAGAATTTCGCGAATCGCCGAACTTTCAATCGCGCGCGCTCGTTGCGAAAATCGGCGGTTGAAATCCACGGCAGGAATCGGGTCCGAAACGTCAATATTCAGGGCATGGGCGGCGGCGTTATTGGTCATGATCATCAATCATTGGAGGTCGATCTGGTGCCGGAGTCGCTGCCTCCGGCGTGATCGCTCAGTCTACGCTTTTTTTCCGCCGACCAAAACATGGCGAACAAGAAATTGAATGGCAGCGTACGATGAGCGTTTCCCTACAGTTCGATCAGCGTCTGCCGATATGGGTTAAAATCCGCAACCAGACTGGTCCGACGGCAAAAAGAAAAAGCCTGCCAGACGGCGAAAACCAAGAGCACTCCCTAAATGTCAGAACCTTACTTTTTTTTTCGTCCGATTCTCGCCGAAGACCGCAGCTGGGCAGCGTTCGACTGGCAGTGCGCAACGCGCTTCACGACCGACAGTGCCGACCTGGTCCGTTGCTTTGAAGAAGCTGGCGCCGTAGCGTTGACCAAACTGTTGCCGCTGGTCGCGCCGCTTAATCCGGCGGCTTTTGAACAAGCTTCGTTTTTCGAAAATTTCAACGCTAAACACGTAATTTTCGTCCTTCCTTTCGCCTGCCTTGAAACCCCGTCGATCGTCGCGCAGTGCATCGCATTGCGTACCCAGGGCCATCGCTTCGGCGTGCACATCGACGCCAACGAGCTGCTGCATAAAATCCCGATTGCTGCGTTTGATTATCTGTGGATCGATGCTGCATTCGCCCGTCAGGAGCTCTCGGCAAGCGACCTTGAGTACTGCGAGGGAATGGGCTTCCACAAAATCGCCAGCAGCGTCGGTTCGCATGAAATGCATGGCTGGCTGACCGACAAAAGATTTGAGTGGTCCGATAGTCATTTTCTGACTTCGCATAACCCGCTTGGCGCCAAAGAACCCGATCTGACGCGCTTGAAGTTGCTCAAACTCTTGAACCTCGTCAGACAGGACGGCGACACGCGCGCGATCGAAGAGATCTTCCGCGAAGAGCCCAAGCTTTCCTATAACCTGCTGCGTCTGGTCAATTCGGTCGCCGTTGGCGCCAGAACGCGAATCAGCAATTTTTCCCAGGCAATTGCGATCCTTGGGCGTCGCCAGTTGCAGCGCTGGCTGCAACTGCTGATCTATGCCAACAACCTCGCCGATGGCAACGCCCCCAACCCGCTGATGCAGATCGCCGCGGCGCGTGGTCGTCAGATGGAGCTGCTCTGTACCGCGCTCGCGCCACAATCCGATTGTTCAGAGCTGTGCGACAACGCGTTCATGATCGGCCTGTTTTCGCTGCTCGAGGTGCTGATCAATTTGCCGATGAAGGACATTCTGGCCGAACTACCGATGCCGGACGAGGTGACCGCGGCCTTGATCGCCCGGTCGCAAGGGGGCGTTCTCGGTCAACTTCTGGCAGCGATCGTTGCCGGCGAAGCCGGTAATTTTTCAGACGCCGAAGCGATTCTTGGCAAGCAGGGAATCAGCGCGGCGACGCACGCCAAAGCGCAGCTTGCGGCGCTCCACTGGGCCAGCCGAATCAACATCAACGAACAAGACGGCGCCGAGGCCTAAAATCTCAGGCCAGCCGCTTCAAATGGCTGCCACAGCCTGAACGGCAGTCGCTGGCCCCAAAACCGGCGACCGTAAGCTCGCCGACGATTTGCTGATTGACCGCACATTCCGCTTCGTCGTAGCGCCGCACTTCGCGCACGTGCACGCCCGGCGCGGCAAGCAGATAGTCGATGTGCCAGTGCATTTTCTTGGCACTCGACAGATGACGTCTCACCCTGGCTTCGAAATTTCGCAGCGCGCTGCCGGTGTAGCTATAGAGTCCAGCGGGAAAATAAAACGCGCCGAGCCGGCCGACGCGCACTTGGACCGGCTTGGCGACCTCGATCAACAACTGGTAGGTGCGCGGCAGGATCAATCACCGCAGAAGGGATTGCTGCGCCGCTCGGCACCGAGCGTCGACATCAGCCCGTGCCCGGGGATGAAGGCGACATCGTCGCCAAGTGGCCAGAGTCGCCCGCGGATCGACGCAATCAAGGTATCGAAATCACCTTTCGGAAAATCGGTACGGCCGATCGAGCCCTGGAAGAGGACGTCGCCGACGATCGCCAGCCGGCCGGGCTCGTTGAAGAAAACCAGATGTCCGGGCGTATGCCCGGGACAGTGCAAGACCGCCATTTCGACCTTGCCAAAACTCACGCGATCGCCCTGCTCGAGCCAGCGATCCGGGGTAAAGGCACGCACCTCGGGAAAACCGAACATCCGGCTTTGCTCGGGCATGCCGTCGATCCAGAACTGATCTTCGCGCTGCGGGCCTTCAATCGGCAACGAGAGCCGCTCGGCGAGTTCGGCGACGGCGCCGGCATGGTCGATATGCCCATGGGTCACCAGAATTTTTTCCAGCACGACGCCGTTTTTCTTGACCGCTGCCAGGATGCGTGGGATATCCCCGCCCGGATCGACCACCGCAGCGCGCAGTGTCTCGTCACACCACAGCAGGCTGCAATTCTGTTCAAACGGCGTCACCGGAATAATCTGATATTTTATGGCCATGAAGAGTCCGCTACGCGCAAAGCGCGAAGTATAGCAGAGCGAAAATCGTCGCCGCCCGCCGCTTCAAGCTTGACGGCCCGCGCGCTTCGGCGTCGCTTGCGGCGGCTCGGGCAGTGACTCGTTGAGGAAATCCCGCATGCGCTGCCAGTGGGTTCCCGGCCAGAAGATGCGCCGACAATGGCGACAGGAGGTAAAGCGCGTCTGACCCGCCCGAACCGAAGGCGGCAGTCGTTCGCCGACCGCCTGCTTATCGACATCCTGGCAGGCAGCGCGAGAAGGGCCGCATGCGGCACGCCAAATCGAGGCGGTAGACGAGCAACTCCTGCCCACGCCGTGCTGACGGCAGAAAATCGTTGAGTTCGGCGTAGATGCGAAAGCTTGCCGAAGCCACCTTCCCACCGTAACCTAACGGCGACGCCGGAACTCCTTGGCCTGCTCGCGCACGATCAGCCGGGAAAGCGCGTTCATTTCCTCGGCCAACAAGGCGACCAAATCGTCGATCGTGAAGATTCCCTGCAGTCGTCGCCGACCACCGGCAGACGTCGAACGCCGTGGTCGCGCATCAGGCGCATGGTTTCGAACACGCCCTCGGACTCACGCACGCTGTAAAGCGCTTCGCTCACCACCTCGCCGACCAGAACCGCCTCCGGATCGAGGCCGGCCGCCATCACTTCGACCACTAGGTCGCGATCGGTGATGACCCCAACCGGCCGGCTCACGTCGGCGTCGGCAGCGACTCAACGGCGCTCGGGGTCCGGACGTTTTTTCGCGATGCAACGCAGGTCGAACGGGCGACCGATCACCGGCTATCTACCGAACAGCCCACACCACTTAGCCGCAATGAGCATAAATTGCGCAAAAAAAAACAGTTGCCTTGCTGATATATCAGGCGTAAATTTGGGATATATCAGATGGCGGTCCATTTGAATGAATCTGATGCCAACGAGCCGTATCGTGTTGAACAAACTAGGAACTCCGTATATGAACGCTTTCATGAACCAGGATTTTTTGCTCGACAGTGCCATTGCCCGTCAGCTGTATCACGATGTCGCTGCCGACCTGCCGATCATTGACTACCATTCCCACCTGCAGCAGAGCGAAATCGCCTCGCGCAAGGTCTTCCGCAATATCGCCGAACTCTGGCTCGGTGGAGACCATTATAAATGGCGCTTGATGCGTAGCGCTGGGGTCGCCGAAGACTTCATCACCGGCAAGCAGCCCGATGAAGCCAAGTTCCGCGCCTTCTGCAAGGTGCTGCCGCTGGCCATCGGCAACCCCATGTATCATTGGTGCCATCTTGAGCTGCGCCGCCTGCTCGGCATTGATCTGTTGATCAACGAAGCGAACGCCTCGGCGATCTGGGAGCAAACCAACGCCAAGCTCGCCGGAATGGATACCTGGTCTTTCCTCGAACAGGCCAAGGTGGACGTCGCCTGTACCACCGACGACCCGGCCGACGATCTGCTGCTGCATACGGAAATTGCCGCCTCGGCGCTCAAGACGAGAGTGCTTCCGGCCTACCGTCCCGACAAGGCGATGCGCATCAATCACCCTGATTTCAACGCTTATCTTGAGCGTCTGTCCACCGTCTCGGGCGTTGCCATCAACTCGTTCGAATCACTGATCGCCGCGCTGGCCAATCGCGTCGATTACTTCCATGCCCGCGGCGCACGGATTTCCGACCATGCCGTCGACGTCGTGCTGCCCGCCGCCTCAATTGGCGCCAAGCAACTCGAAGCCTTGTTTGCCAAGCGCACCGGCGGACAGCAACTCAACGACCTCGAGCTCGGCCAGTACCTGCGCGGTTTCCTTGAAGCCATCGGCCGCGTCTACGCCAGCCGCGACTGGGTGATGTGCCTACACCTCGGCGCACAGCGCAACAACAACCTGCGCCGCCTGGCCACGCTTGGTCCCGACACCGGCTACGACTCGATCTCGGACATGAGCTGCAGCGCCGGACTCGGCGGCCTGCTCGGTTCGCTCGACGCCGACGACCAGTTGCCGAAAACGATCCTGTTCACGCTTAACCCCGGAATGACCGAGGTCCTCTCGACGCTGATCGGCTGCTTCCAGGACGGTCCGACTCCGGGCAAGTTGCAACTCGGCCCGGCCTGGTGGTTCAACGACCACAAGGACGGCAACCTGCAACAGATCCAGGCTCTCGGCAACCACGGCGTGCTCGGCACTTTTGTCGGTATGCTGACCGATTCGCGCAGCTTTGCGTCTTATCCGCGCCACGATTATTTCCGCCGTCTGCTCTGTCGCCAGCTGGGTCAGTGGGTCGAGGGCGGCGAGTATCCGGCCGACATCGATGCACTCAGCGAAATCGTTCGCGGCGTGTCGTATCACAACGCCAAGCACTACTTCGCGCTCTAGACGCCAAACCAAGACAGTCCTTGATCGCAACCAACCCTAATTTTTGTCTGGAGAATGACCAGTGCATGTTTTGAATCGAAGCAACCTTGCCCAAGGCAAGTTCAACGTCGAGGCCAGTGCGGCTTCGAGTCTCAAGCCGGTGGGCATCCTGCAGATCGGCGACGGCAACTTCCTGCGCGCTTTCGCCGACTGGATGATCGATGTCGCCAACGGTGCCGGGCTGTTCAACGGCCAAGTGACGCTGGCGCAACCGCTGGCACGCGGCATCGCCGAGCAGCTCAACGCGCAGGACGGCCTGTACACCGTGCTGCTGCGCGGCGTGCAGAACGGCCAAGCGGTCGAATCGAAACGCATCGTCAGCTGCGTCAAACGCGCGCTCAACCCCTATAGCGAATGGGACGCGATGCTCGCCACCGCGCAGGACGCCTCCTTGCGCTTCGTCGTCTCCAACACCACCGAAGCGGGAATCGCCTACGCCGAAGAAGCCTATACGCCGGGCCAGTGCCAGGTGAGCTTCCCGGCCAAGGTCACCGCGCTGCTGCTGGCGCGCTTCAAAGCGCTCGGCGGCGGCGCGCAAACGGGCCTCGTCTTCCTGCCGTGCGAACTGATTGAAGCCAACGGCACGAAACTCAAGAAGTACGTGCTGCAATACGCCAAGGCATGGGCCTTGCCGGCCGACTTCGTCGCCTGGGTCGAGACGCACAACGTCTTCTGCAACACGCTGGTCGACCGCATCGTCCCGGGCTTCCCGGCCGCCGAAGCGCAATCGATCTACGCCAAGCTCGGCTACCAGGACCCGCTGCTGGTCGCCGCCGAACCGTTCCTGCTGTGGGTCATCGAAGGCCCGGCAGCGATCGCCAAGGAGCTGCCGCTACGCGAGGCCGGACTCGATGTCGTGTGGACCGACGACCTGCAACCCTACCGCACGCGCAAGGTACGCATCCTCAACGGCGCGCATACCGCCAGCTCGCTGGCCGCGTACTGCGCCGGACTCGACAGCGTCAAGTCGATGACCGAAGACGCCGCCGTCTCGGCCTACCTCAACAAGGTGATGTTCGACGAGATCGTCCCCTTCGTTCCGCTGCCCGAAGCCGAACGTCAGGCCTACGCCAAAACGATCATGGAACGCTTCGCCAACCCGAACATCGTGCACGAACTCATTTCGATCGCGCTCAACTCGGTCTCGAAGTGGCAGGTGCGCGTCCTGCCGACGGTCAAGGACTATGTCGCCAAAAATGGCAAAGCGCCGGCCGGGCTATCGTTCTCGCTCGCCGCGCTGCTCAACTTCTATCACGGCCGCTTTAATGCCGCCGGCGAATATGAAGGCGTTCGTCAAGGCAATCAGACCTACCCGATCCGCGACAGCGCCGAGATCCTGGCGATCGTCGATGCGGCCTGGAAAGCGAGCGACGACGCCAGCGTACAAGTCAAGACGCTGCTCGCCGACGCCCGCCTGTGGGGCGAAGACCTGACGCGGATCGCCGGCCTCGCCGAGCAAACCGCCGCCTCGCTCGCCCGCATCCGCGCGGTCGGCGTCAAAGCGGCGATGGGCGAGCTGTAAGGCATAGTTAAACCACAACGAACACAACGGGCACAACGATACAACAAAAAAATCGCGGTTTTGGTGGCAGGTGTTCTTGCTCAGAAGGTTGATCGCAAGAACTCGATTCTCGCTTTTTCTCGTTGTGCCCGTTGTGCTCGTTGTGGTTAATTTTTTGGCCCGCGGGAACCTCCGCGTGGCAGGAGCAGAGCCTATGACCCCCTCTTCAGTAATCCGCCTGCACGCCAACGACGACGTGCTGATCGCCACCGCGCAGCTGCTGCCGGGGGCGGTGATCGACTCGGAAAAGCTTACCGTCGTCGACCTGATCCCGCCCGGGCACAAGGTCGCGGCGCACGCGATCAAGAAAGGCGAGAAAGTTCGCCGCTACAACCAAATCATCGGTTTTGCCACCGCCGACATCGCCGCCGGCGCGCACCTCCACGCGCACAACCTGGGGATGGGCGAGTTCGAGCGCGACTACGGCATCGGCCAGGGCGTGCACGAGACGGCCAAGGTCCCGGTCCCCGCGACCTTCATGGGTTACAAGCGGCCCAACGGCAAGGTCGGCACGCGCAACTACCTGGCGGTGATCGCCTCGGTCAATTGCTCGGCGACCGTCACCCGGGCGATTGCCGGACACTTCAGCAAAGAGCGCCTGGCCGCCTGGCCGAACATCGACGGGGTGATTGCGCTGCCGCACCCGCTCGGCTGTGGGCTCAACGTCGCCGGCGAAGGGATGGACATCCTGCGCCGCACGATGGTTGGCTACGCCAAGCACCCCAACTTCGCCGGCGTGCTGTTCGTCGGCCTGGGCTGCGAACAGAACCAGATCGTCCCGCTGATTGAGCGCATCGGCGCGCACGAAGAAGGCATGCTGCAAAGCGTCGTGATGCAGGCTGAAGGCGGCACGACCGCGGCGATCAAGAAAGGCATCGCGCTCATCGAATCGATGCTGGAGCGTGCCAATACCTACCGGCGCGAAGCGGTGCCGGTCAGCGAACTGATCGTCGGACTGAACTGCGGCGGATCGGACGGCTATTCGGGGATCACCGCCAACCCGGCGCTCGGCGGCGCGTCCGACCTGTTGGTTGCGCACGGGGCGACGACGATCCTCTCGGAGACGCCGGAAATCTACGGCGCCGAGCACCTGCTGACGCGGCGCGCAGCCACCCCGGAAATCGCCCAGAAGCTGATCGACCGCATCAGCTGGTGGAAGGAATACACGACGCGCAGCGGCGCGCAGATGGACAACAACCCGTCGGTCGGCAACAAGGCCGGAGGACTCACGACGATCCTCGAGAAATCGCTCGGTGCGGTGGCCAAGGGCGGCACCAGCACGCTCAACGGCGTCTACCTCTACGCCGAGCCGATCGCCACCAAGGGCTTCGTCTACATGGACACGCCGGGTTACGATCCGGTCGCGGCGACCGGCCAGGCGGCCGGCGGCGCGCAGATCCTGTGCTTTACCACCGGGCGCGGCTCGGCCTTCGGCTGCGCTGGGGTACCGACGATCAAGCTGGCGACCAACAACGCGCTGTTCGAGCGCATGCAGGACGACATGGACGTCAATTGCGGCGACCTGATCACGGGAACGCCAATGACGCAGATCAGCCAGCGCATCTTCGAGGCGATCATCCGCCACGCCTCGGGCGAGAAAGTGCGCAGCGAAGAACTCGGCTACGGCAACGACGAATTCCTGCCCTGGCAGGTCGGCGCCGTGATGTAGG